>ENA-OQAZ01000461-OQAZ01000461.1-human-gut-metagenome-genome-assembly--contig:-NODE-461-length-22531-cov-4.919300_pt1 | contig 22531 bp, 20 predicted proteins | sample MGYA00242737_ERZ504531 | MGnify/ENA primary metagenome ERZ504531 (study PRJEB26092, sample SAMD00036244) | human gut metagenome | host: Homo sapiens | study: EMG produced TPA metagenomics assembly of... | reverse complement strand
ATTTTAACACCAATGGAAAAACATGAAATTTACTTGCAAGCTGCATAAAAACTGCCAGCAGATAAATTTCTGCTGGTAGGAAAAATTTATATTTTTTCAATTGTCTACTTGACGGGGAGCAGTTCAAAGCGTAGTTGATAGCCTTCTTCTTTTCGTTTCAATAAATTATATTTACGGTAGAAGGAATGTATACATTACTATAAAGTGACAGATGCTTCCGCCCATTACGAACAGATGAAAGATTTCATGGCTTCCGAAATTCTTATGCTTGCTGTTGAAAATCGGGAGCTTCAGTGCGTAGATGACACCGCCAACAGTATAGATGATACCACCGGCTAAAAGCCATCCGAAAGCAGCAGCTGACAGATTATCAAGGATTGTAGAAAATGCAAGCACGCAAGTCCATCCCATGCCAATGTATAAAACGGAAGATACCCATTTCGGACAGAATACCCAGAAGGCTTTGATAAGGATGCCGACAATCGCGAATGCCCATACAATACATAGCAGTGTGATACCTTTGCGTCCGCCGATTACTAACAGGCAGACAGGTGTGTAGCTTCCGGCGATCAGAACGGAGATCATCATGTGATCGATCTTTTTCAGAACAGTGTTTACTTTTTCTGAAATATCAAATGTATGATAAGTGGTACTTGCCGCATAAAGCAAGATAAGGCTGGCTGCGTAAATTGTAAGCGATACAATATAAAGTTTGCTCGGTTCACGAGCTGCTCTGTATAGAAGTGGTATTGCAGCAATAATTGCCATGATCATTCCAATAAAATGTGTAATTGCGCTTCCAGGTTCTTTGATATAAAGTCTTTTTTCCATAAAATCTACCTCCAATTCGTCTATATAATAACACATAGTTTTTAATACTACATCTCGAACATGTATATACTATAGCACATATTTCTGAAAAATCAAGAGATATTTTGAAATTAAAAGTATCTTATTCCACAAAAAAACAGGATGAAAGAAATCTGTGATGGAAAGTAAAAAACAGGCCGTGATTTCACAAAATTAAAATGTGAAATCACAGCCTGTTCCAGGTTATGTTTCTAATAAGTTCAATCTGTCAATCTATTCGATTACTGTTCCGGTCTTACCATTCAGAGCATCAGAGACTTTATCAAAGGAAGTAATGTAAGCTTTGCGGCCTTCGTGTCCTTCTACGAATTCAACTGCTGCACGGAATTTAGGAAGCATGTTGTAAATTCCAAAATGTCCCTCTTCCATGTAAGTTTTTGCCTGATCAACAGTAATTGTATCCAGTGGTTCCTCATTCGGTTTGCCAAGGTTGATACATACTTTCTCAACATTTGTAAGAATAATAAGAAGATCAGCATTAATTCCTTCTGCAAGCTTTCCAGCTGCGAGGTCTTTCTCGATAACAGCACTTGCGCCACGTAAATGATTATCCTGCTCAAGTACCGGAATACCGCCGCCACCTGCTGCGATAACAATCTGATCTGCATCAAGAAGAGCTTTCACTGCATCAAGTTCAACAATCTTGACCGGATTCGGAGCAGAGACAGCACGGCGGAAACCTTTACCAGGTTCTTCCACTACGAAGTTGCCTTTCTTACGTTCTTCATTCGCTTCCTCAGCGTTCATATAACGACCGAGAACCTTTGTTGGTGTGTAGAAAGCATCATCGTAAGGATCTACGATCACCTGAGTGAGGACTGTGCTGACTGTACGGTAGATACCGCGGTTGAGAAGTTCTTCACGGATTCCGTTCTGAAGGTCATATCCGATATATCCCTGGCTCATGGCAGTACATACAGACATTGGGGATGCTGTATATTCCGGATGGTTCTTTGCAAATTCATTCAATGCAGTGTGGATCATACCAACCTGCGGAGCATTACTGTGTGTGATAGCAACCTGATAGCCTGCTTCAATCAGATCAGCGATACATTTGGCAGTGCTTTTAACGGCTACTTTCTGTTCTGGAAGTGTAGTTCCAAGTGCACGGTGTCCAATGCAACAACGACTCTTTTTTTCATAATATTTCCCTTTCTTCTAAGCTGTGATAGTTTGTCAGGGGGAACAGGTTCATACTGTATTAGAAAAAATCGCAACAGTAAAACCAACCTTACTGATAATTAAGATTTTACTATTATTTAGCAGTAAAATCAATATTGGATTATGCCTGATAGAAGGTCAAATACAAAAATTGCTGTCAAAAGAATACAAATTGAAATTCTCATCCATTTCTTTAATTTTAAGAACAGACTATTCCAGCGTGGAGCAAAATAATAGAAAAATGCACAGCCAAGAAGTGCGAATACTGCTCCGTCTCCCAAATATGCTTCTCCATTCATGAAAGTAAGGTAAGAATGATATTTCGGAAGTTCAATTCCAAAACCAAGATCAAGAAGCAGCTGAACGAGATAGTCAAGAGCCGTGTATACAACAAAGTTGATGATAAACATAGTAGCCGGTTTTTTGATATATTTCTTTAACAGCAACAGTATAAGCAGACCACAGATTCCGTACAACGGGAGCCATGGAAGCGTACGAAGGGTTACATTTTCCAGTGTGCCGCAACTGAGCAGTTCGGAAATGATTTCCAAAAGCCATCCGAAAATAGAAAAGGCATGGAATAAAAATACACAGGACAGAAAGTCATAATTCTGCGCCGGATTGACCGGTGATTTTACTGCGGCAATAGGTGGTTGCACAGAAAAAAGAAATACCGGATACTGATGCGGTGCAAAATAAGAGATCTTTGTGTAAGGACCTTCAGAATCGTCATAAAGAGCTTTACTAATCAGAAGTTCATCTTCAGAAGGAACATGCTCAAGATAAGAATCATTGAGCTGCTCATATTTAGGAGCTCTTGAAAGCACATAGTTTCTTCGTAAAAACAGATATAAGGATGCTTTACAGTTCATTTTGTACGGGCGGACATAAATGATGTCCAGAATTCCAAGTGTAAAGAGAGAGAAAAACTCCCAGCCGAGGAAAGAACAATCTAACAAAAAGAGTTTCCATTTATTTCCCTTTGTAAGCTGTTTAGAGAGAAAAAAGGCATTCTTTTGACTGATTTTTGGATTCTCAGCGAGGATATATGGAATCATGCTATATTCATAATGCTTAATAATTCCACCGATAATTGTTAAATCCCAAAGTTTCTGAAAAAGTGTGTAGCAGAACATCACCCAGGAAGGATTTGCCAGGTAACGCAACTTATATAAAAAGAATATTTTAGAAATATTCGTATCCTCATAGTTATAAGATTCAACAAAAAAACGTTTCTCACCGACAATCAAAAGATTACTGACAAAAAACTTATATAAAAGTGAAAGAATAACCCCAAGTGTAAGAAACGAAGTGACAATAAAGTCCGGACGCTTCAGGTAATTTTGAACTGTATGTAAAAAGGCAGCGGCTATGAAATTATCAGGAATAAAATCGAGAAATGCACTGCTGAAGCTTTCAGCAGAAATAAAAACAGGTAAAATAAGCGCTGTCTTTGTCTGAATCTTATCAGAAAAATAATTTAAAAATAAAGAGCGGGAAATTGGATACGAAGCTGTGAGCATTGCAATCAGAAAGCAGACAGACACACTTCTCCAATAGTTTGATTTTATTAAAATACGCGCCTTTTTCTTGAGATCTTTTCTTGACCACATAAATAATATCCCCCATTGAATTGTTGCTGCGGTTCACATGCGTGAATCAGCAATGCATCGTTTCCATAGATAACATCATTATAATTTAGTTGCGTACAGTTTACAAGTTAAGGTTCAGCTCATAAAGAAATATGTTATACTGTAGTTACTGGTCGCACGCCGTGTGAACAGTAACATACTATAATTTACGCGAGCAACGAGCCAAAGTCCGTGCTTGCACGAGACCTTGGCGACTGCCGCGATAACTTGAGAAACTCGCAGAGCGTGTTTCTCATAGTTGTTGGGCTCAAGCGGATAAAAGCTGCAGGCTAAGCGATTGTGTACCTGCATCAGACATAGAGATAGCGAAAAGAAAAGAGGGGTACGATGAACAGACAAAGCACATTATGTTATATTGAAAAAGACGGAAAATATCTGATGCTTCACAGAGTAGTGAAGAAAAATGATGTGAATAAAGATAAATGGATCGGCGTTGGCGGACATTTTGAATATGCGGAGAGTCCGGAGGAATGCCTTCTGCGTGAAGTGAAGGAGGAGACCGGTTATACATTAACTTCCTGGAAATACAGAGGAATCGTGACATTTGTATACAGTGAAGATGTGGTGGAGTATATGTCATTATATACAGCAGACGGATTTACAGGTGATCCGATCGAATGTGACGAGGGGATTCTTGAATGGGTGGAGAAAGAAAAGATAAAAGACCTGAATCTATGGGAGGGAGACAAGATTTTCTTCCGTCTGATGGACGAAGAAGAGGAATTTTTCTCTTTAAAGCTTGTGTATAATAAATCTGATGTGCTTGAGTATGTGGCACTCAACGGAAAGCCGATGGAGCTTTTTGATGTGATTGATGAAGATGGAAATAAAACCGGACAGGTGAAAGAACGCGGTGTTGCACATAGAGATGGAACATTGCATTCAACGGTACACATCTGGATTGTACGTCCGAATCAGGAGAGTGGTTATGATGTACTCCTTCAGAAACGAAGTGAATGTAAGGATTCGAACCCGGGAGCGTATGACATTTCTTCTGCAGGGCATGTCAGTGCCGGGGATGAACTGATGGAAAGTGCACTGCGAGAGATGAAAGAAGAACTTGGAATTCATGCAAGAGAAGATCAGCTTCAGTTTATCGGAACACACAGAGGACAGTTTGAAGCGGAATTTCATGGAAAACCATTCCGTGACAATGAACGCAGTACCGTATATCTTTATAGAGAACCGGTGGACATCAAAAATTTGAAATTACAGGAATCTGAAGTGGAAGAAGTGATCTGGATGGATTTTGAAGAATGCAGGAAGGGGATTGTGATGGTACCCTGCCGAACTGCATTTATGAAGGAGAATTCCAGATGGTAGGAAAAGCACTCGGGATAGAGTAAGAAAACGGAATAGAAGATAGAACAAGCGTGAGAAAAAAAGAGTTGAACCTTGCTTGTCCGGGACAGTAGAATGGTCCGGACAGAAGTTTCAACTCTTTTTTAAGACTGACTTATATTTTCAGCGTGGTTTCAGCTTATGCTTCTTCTGACAGTTTCTTCACAATCTCAGGGAATTCCATAAAGTGGGAAGCTTTGACCAGAATCGTATCATTTTCATTGAGAAACTGTCCCATGTTCTGGTAAAAGTCTTCTTTTGTGTCAAAATGGAAAACTTTCATGTTCTTCTCTGTTGCAAGAACAGTTTCCTTTGCAGCTTCTGCCATATCTTTGGAAAGGGCTCCGATGCAGACCAAAACATCAGTGTTTTTAAATGCTGCATATGCTCCGACTTCGCGGTGCATCGCAAGCTCATCGGCACCAAGTTCGCCCATATCGCCAAGGATAGCGACCTTTCTTGTGTCTGCATATGCAAGTACGTCAAGAGAGGACTTCATAGATGCCGGATTGGCATTGTAGCAGTCATCAATGATCGTGTAATGTTTTGCTTCGATCAGGTTGTTACGTCCGGCAATCGGAACGAGCTTTTCAATTCCGCGTGCAATCTCATCATTATTCATGCCAAGCGCATATCCGACAGCAACTCCGGCTAAAGCGTTATAGATCATATGATCTCCCGGAATTGAGATATGTGCATGGAAACGGGATGTTGGAGTAACAAACTCAGCGTATGTTCCTTTTAATCCTTTACGTTCAATATTTTCCACATGGAACGGGCAGGAAGAGGTAAGACCGAAGTAAACAGGAGTTCTTCCATCACGGGAAGTGTAGCTTTTCAGCTTATCATCATCCCCGTTGAAGATAACAGAACCTTTCGGATTCATGTAGTCTGTCATGGAACTCTTTTCCTTTAGGATTCCGTCTCTTGTTCCAAGATTCTCAAGATGTGCATATCCGATATTAGTGATCACGCACACATCCGGGCGGCAATCTTAGCCAGCGGTTTCATATCTCCAAAGTGGCTGATTCCCATCTCAAGAACTGCAACCTCATGTTCCTCACGGATATTGAATACGGTCAGAGGAAGTCCAATCTCATTGTTGAAGTTTCCCTCTGTTTTCAGTACATTATATTTCTCGGAAAGTACAGATGCGATCATTTCTTTTGTGCTTGTCTTTCCAACACTTCCAGTGATACCTACAACTTTGATATCGAGGGAACGGCGATAGTGTTCAGCTAAGTCTTTCAATGCTTCTGTGCAGGATGAAACGCGGATATAAGGATAATCAACGTCACCAAGATCCTGCTCAGAGAGGGAACAGAGTGCACCTGCTTCCATGACCTGCGGGATAAAACTGTGTCCGTCAACACGGGCACCTTTGATCGCAACGAAAAGAGTATCTTTTATTACTTTACGGCTGTCAATCGCAACACTTGAGACCTCACAGTCTAAGAATGCAGGATCACCGCAATAAATTCCGCAGCAGGCATCTGCGATTTCAGATAATGTCATATGTTTCATTAATATCTTGCCTCCATGGACTTCTTAATGATCAGTTCGCAAAGATCGCCGTATTCGATTCCATAAACCTTAGCTTCCTTCGGGAGAAGGCTTGCGGAAGTCATTCCAGGAAGGGTATTCATCTCCAGGCAGAACAGATTACCCTTAGCGTCAAGCAGGAAGTCTGCACGGCTGTAAACATTGAGCTTCAGTGCATTGAACGCTTTTACAGTAAGTTCCTTCATGCGCTCTGCAACTTCTTCCGGAATATCAGCCGGGCATACTTCAGAAGTAGCTCCGTCCTGATATTTATTCGCATAATCAAAGAATCCTGTCTTCGGGATGATCTCGATTGGCGGAAGTGCTGTTCCGTCAATGATACCGCATGCAAACTCACGACCCTTGATGTATGGCTCAACAACAAGTTCATCTTCGTAATGGAAAGATTTCTTCAGAGCCTCTGCATATTCTTCATCTGTATTTACAATATAAACTCCGATACTGGAACCACCTGAGCAAGGTTTAACAACAACAGGAAGTGTCAGACCAAGTGACTGGTAAGACTGATCTTCAGAGTTCTTATAAATCGTTCCACCTCCCGGAGTGTCTACGCCAGACTCAAGGAAGATCTGCTTTGCAACACCCTTGTGCATTGCAACCGCACATCCAAGAGAGTCAGGTCCTGTATATTTAATACCAAGCAGATCGAAAGATGCCTGAAGCTTTCCGTTCTCTCCTTCTCCACCGTGAAGACCGAGGAAAGTAATGTCAGCCAGACGGCAAAGTTCAATTACATTCGGGCCAAAGAAACAGTCAGACTGATCCGGACGGGAAGCCTTAACAGCTTCAAGATCCGGTTCCTCTGTGCTGATATTCTTCACAATCTCAAGTCCGTGATCCGGAAGAGTAAAGACATCCTCCAGATTCTCCGGTGCATTCTCTAATCCCATGAATACATCCAGAAGGAATGCATCATGTCCTTTTTCAACTAATGTACGACAGATTCCGGCAGCGGAAGAAAGTGATACGTCACGTTCCGTGCTTAAGCCTCCTGCTAATACAATGATTTTCATAATTTTATACTCCTTAAATGATTTATTCTGTTCTAGTTCTTTTTTCTTATTTGTCTGCTGCGTATAGATAATGATAAGCAACATTCATGCTTTTACGATTATAGCACATGTTGGCAGAAAGTGAAACAGGGGGAGTAAAGATTTAACGGAGGGATTCTTTCTCACCTTGCTATATTATTTTTGATAGATTCAATGTATTAAATCCCATTGACAATTCACAGAAAATACTACTATTATTATATATATAAACAGTTTTTAATTGTGCAAATCAATATTTTATTGTTAAAAGAGAGGTAATTCCACTGGAAATCATAAAAAATCAAATCAAATTTTTTATTGAAAGGGGAAATTATATGAAGAAGGTTATATGTTTATTTTCCGCAGTTTTATTACTTTTATCATCTGCCATGACAATATATGTACACGAAACAGACTCTCAAGATTACCTATCAATTCCAAGTTATAACGAAACATACTCTGCACAACTAACAGATAATAATTTTTTTGTCACTAAAAGAATATAATACAGAATACTCCAATGGAGAAAATCCTCTAAAAACAAATTCTCAAGATTACCTATCAATTCCAAGTTATAACAAAACATACTCTGCACAACCAACAGATGATAATTTTTTGTCACTAAAAGAATATAATGCAGAATACTCCAATGGAGAGAATCCTCTAAAAATAGATTCTCCTTTAACCACTCAAAATGTCCCTGATATATGCTATTTCCCCTATCCGAAAACAAAAACCATTATTTTAGGACAATAAGCGGGAATCCTCGGCAATTCAATTACCGAGATGAAAGCGCAAGATTGCGCAGGGGTATATTTTTGCCCTGCTAAAATCAAGTTGTACGGTTATTTAATCTTCCCAGCCAGATAAAGCAGCACCGCATCCTGAAATTTCCTCGGATTCAGTGAACATTTCTTTTGAATCGCATTCAATTTATACTGCAATGTATTTTTATGGAGAAAGAGTCGTTCACTTGTGGCGGCAAGGGACATTTCTTCAGAAAAATAAACTTCCAGCAGGTGCAGTTCTTGTTCATTGAGCGGGGCGATTGTCTTGGCTAAAAATTCTTTCTGATTTTCTGGTGTGATCGTAGAAAGAATCAGTTCAAGTGTCAAATCATCAAAAATAACATAGTGTTCAGATGAAATTATAAGGCTGTGCAAAGCAGTTTCAGCAGATTGATAGGAGATATGGAGCTGGAAGAGTGATGTCGGTTTTCCAACTGCAATATCTAAAATATCGAAATGTTCTTTTGCAAAGAGTTTAAAAATGTAATTCTGTTTTTCAAAATCAGTTTCTTCGATCAAAGCAATAAAATCCCCCGGATAATTAAATGTGTGAAGACAGACATGTGCCTGTGCAAACATTTGTTGAATTTTCTGTTCTAAAATAGAGCGGTTTGTAATTGGATTTTGCTTATTTGTGCGAATAAGAACAATTCTTTTCTTTGTGTTGAGATCAATCTTAAATTCATGTAGACAGGAGGTGAGGTATTCCTGATTGTCGGTTTCATTTCTGATCAAAGACTGAATGACAAAATGTTTTTTTATCGGCCTGTCTGCGGCTGTACTGATTTAGTTCCTGCTCCCGGATCAGAAGATTGGTGATGCGTTCTGCGAGATAAGCATAACTGCGGACTTTATCAGGTATACCGGTGATTCCGATGACGGCCAGCAGATGTTCATTATGATAAAGCGGAAGATTGATTCCCTGTTTTGTGCCAGAAAAATTGTTGTCTTCTGTTACTTCCAGTACAGAACCGGAAGCAGCGACCTGTTGTCCAATCTCGTGAAAGGTTCCGACACGGGATGAGTCTGTGCTGGCGAGAATGATACCAGATGGAGCAATAAAGTTGATGTCATGATCACAGACATCTTTGATTGTATTTACGATTTGTTCTGCGAGTTCGCGGTCGATTTTAGTTATCATAGATTTTTTATTATATCCTTTCTTTTGACATGGCGGATTACAATATGGTATGAGTTTGAAGATAATTTCTTCCTTTTATTTTACGTATCTGTTCAGAGCCAACTTCCAAAATGCTACGAATTTCGTCGGTGTGGCGTATCCGCCAAATAAATTCAAAAACAGTCTTAAAAATGCAAGCATTTTACATCTGTTTTATGAAATTTTGCTTGGCTCTGAACAGTTACCATTTTACTATAAAATGTTATATATAACAAATAATAATAGAATAAATTTGAAATAATGTTACATATAACATATTTGAGAAACAAGAAATTTGGTATCCTAATATTAATAAAACACGGAACAGACATGGAAAGGAGTTCATTATGAAAATAGTAACAGCGATTGATTCATTTAAAGGAAGTATGACTTCTATGGAAGCAGGACAGGCAGCGGCAGAGGGAATCCAAAGAGTGGATGTGGATGCAGAAGTGATTGTAAGACCGTTAGCTGACGGAGGGGAAGGTACAGTAGAGGCTCTTGTATCCGGAATGAATGGAACATTACAGAAAGTACAGGTGACAGGACCACTTGGCAAACCGGTGATCTGTGAGTATGGTATCATTGAAAGCACAAAAACAGCTGTGATCGAGATGGCGGGGGCAGCAGGAATTACATTGGTTTCTGATGAAGAGAGAAATCCGCTGAATACAACAACATATGGCGTGGGAGAAGTAATTCGTGATGCGATTGACAAGGGATGCAGACGTTTTCTCGTCGGAATCGGCGGAAGTGCGACAAATGACGGGGGAGTCGGGATGCTTCAGGCATTAGGTTACGGTTTCCTTGACAAAGACGGAAATCAGGTTCCATTTGGTGCAAAGGGTTTGAAGGTTTTGGAGGAAATCACAGATACTTATGTGCTTCCGGAATTAAAAGAGTGTAAGTTTAAGATTGCATGTGATGTAACAAATGCTCTTTGCGGAGAACAGGGATGCAGTGCAGTATTTGGTCCTCAGAAAGGTGCAACACCGGAGATGATCTGTCAGATGGATCAGTGGCTAGGATATTATGCATCATTGGCGAAAGAAAAATTCCCAAAGGCAGATGCAAAGCAGGAAGGAACAGGAGCAGCAGGAGGCCTTGGATTCGCATTTCTCACATTTACAGATGCTGTGTTGGAATCAGGAATTAAAATCGTGCTGGAAGAGACACAGTTAGAAGAGTATGTAAAGGATGCAGACCTTGTCATCACGGGGGAAGGCCGGATGGATGGTCAGACAGCGATGGGAAAAGCTCCGGTTGGAGTGGCTGCACTTGCAAAGAAATACGGCAAGCCGGTACTTGCATTTGCAGGCGCAGTCGAAAGAGATGCCAGAAAATGTAATGAACATGGCATTGATGCATTTTTCCCTATCCTGCGTGGTGTGGTTACGTTGGAAGAGGCAATGAAGAATGAAAACGCTAAGAGAAACCTGGCAGATACTGCAGAACAGGTGTACAGAACATTTACAATTCTTTGATCATACAATATTGTTTTAACTGAAAATGAGGTTTCTCCACGATCCCGAATGTCTTGAATCCAAGATGTTCATAGAATGGTATATTTTTCGGATTGTGTGTCTCAAGAGAAATCATCATATCATTGCGATCGGCGCAGGCAATGACTTCATTCATCATCATTCTGCGAGACCGTGATGTTGAAATTTCGGATCAACGGCGAGGTAGATGACATGAAGTCTTCGGGTTTCATGAAGCTGGGCGGTCCAAGCGGAGTTGAGGTAATCTTTTCCGAGGACAAAGTTGAAAAATGTCTTCATAGTCGGATCCTCGTGGAGCAGCCAGCCGTCTGTGATGAGGCTTTCTTTCAGGCTGACAAAATAATTATAAAATGCATGACGGTGATCGGATTCGTCAGAAAGGATCAGGACTCCCTTCAACTCAGGGCTGTCAGCAAAGACTTCACAGGTTTCAAATAATTCAGTTACGTCGCACTCAAGAAGATGTGGCAGCAGACGTTCTTTTGTTGCTTCATCTTCGATCAGAGTGCTGTAGAGCGGGTCGTTCTGAAAGCAGACAGTCAGTATTTCTTTAAGGCGGTCAAGATCCTGTTCCTGTACTTTGTAGAGCTTATCGCTATTCATTGGTTTTCTCCATTCTTTTCTTTATTATAATGTGATGATGTTTCAAGGCAATCGTTTATCAAAGCCTGGATTTTATCAACAGATTGTTTCATATAATGTAAATCATCTTTTAAGTAGGCCTGCTGGCGGCGGATAGCGGCTTCAAGTCTTCTGATCTCAACATCAAGAGAACCTGGGATTGCCATCTGATCCAGTTCTTTCAGACGCTGGACAAGGCCGTAGAGATTCTCATGGTGAAGAATGCGTCCGGCGCCCCACATCAGACGGTCTTTTGGCTGATGTAAAATATATTCCGTAAAGTGATAATAGACTTCTTCATCGAATAAAAATGCGTAGCAGTTATTATCAACTTCATAGAGTGCCTCCAGTGCGGCAGTGATGTTCTGGCTTTCCAGTGCATGGACTGCCTGCTCCAGGTGACAGAGGTTCTGACTGGCAGCAGCATGAGGGAAGCAAACTGCGTCCTGCCAGTCGAGGCGGACGAAGTAGTCCTGCATCTTCCGGAAAATGTGCAGCAGTTTAGAAGAAAGTCCGGACACCATTGGGAAGTCAGCGGAAACAGTATGGTTGTTGATCTCCTGAATCTTTTCATATAATAAATCGGCAGATTCACATACCTTTGAAATACTTTCCAGAAGCGCTGGAATTTCTTCCAATACTTCTGCCGGGGCATTGGACTGTGCTGCAAGACAGTCGGCGACGGAACTTTTCATTGCCAGAAAATGTCTGGAAAAGTCAAGGGGCGGAAGTGTCAGCTGATCCAGTGTAACTAAAAGCCTTGTATAGAGCTCATGGTGGAAACGGTAAACTGCTTCCTGATAGAATTCTTCATTGTCATATTGGGAGTGGTAATGCGTTTCCATAAACGGCCCTGCGCTGAAATCATTTACGGTAGATGGAATACCGGAGATGGCGATGGAAAAATCATCCGACCATGTCTCGATTGGTGCAAGTACTGTCAGTCCATCAGGGTAAGCCTCCTTCGGAACAGTTACATTTTCACAAAAATGTTTCAGAAAATCAGCAGACTCATAAGTAGAGCGGATTGCATCCTGTGTGTTATGGGCGTGAGCCGGAAGTTCAAAGTTGAGATCAGCGATCACGCGGCCCTGCCATTCCGGGTGAACACGGAATACCTGGTTCCAGGCTCCGGTTGACCAGTCGAATTTAGAATCACAGACACCCCACTCTTCGGCAGCAAGGGCACATACTGCGATTGTATAGCGCGGTTGATAGCCACTGTCAATCAGAGCCTTTATGATTCCAAATGTCATAGAGACCGCACAATTGTCATCCTGAAATCCGTCAAAATAGGAATCGTAGTGTGCGGAAAGCAGAATCATCCGGTCGTCCCCTTCAGAAGCGGCAGTTCCCGGAAGATATCCGGTAATGTTATAAGCCGGGCGGTTACGTTCAACCCAGGAAGAGGCGTTGAGTTCAACTGCGACAGAGGACGGATGAGATACTGCAGGATCTTCGGGACAGAGAAGTTCTTTTAAATAAGAAGCATCCTGTCTCGAAAGAGAGAATGCAGGGGCATATTCCGGTCCGGCGATATCCTGAGCGTTGAGTGCCCGTGGATCAATCTCAGCATAACCCTGTGTCTGGACAGCAATCAGTCCGACAGCACCTTTCAAATATGCCTGATAGACAGGGTAGTTGATCCACCATTCATCACGCTGGTTGATATCAGCAAGAACGAGCTTTCCACGGACATTGAGCCTTCATAGTCCGATGCGGTTCCACGGCCGACATAGACAAGATCATAAGTCTCGAATCCATCTGTCTCAAAATTCGTCTGATAAGCACCCATCTGACAAGTATGCAGTTCTCCATGTTGATCCTGGAAGCGGAGCACAGCACGTTCAAAGGTCCAGGAATCCAGCCAAAATTCATCCTTCGTCACATTCTGAAGTCCGATGCGTTTCATTTCTTCATATAAAAAATCCCCTGTTTTATGTTCCGCATCAGAACCGGCAGTTCGGAAACCGAGTACCGGATTGGTTTTGTGAGTCTCCATCTGCTTTGCCAGCTGATAAGAGTAAGTAATGTCTAGATGTGAAATGCATTCGTTGATTCTGTTTTCTGTCTTTGATTCCATTTATATCACCTCTGAAAGTCTGAGCCTGTTGTATGTGTTTGAGATATCGCCATGACGGCATCTATCTATTCTGCGCTTATTTTAGCACTGCAAGCGAAGTGTTACAAGAGTAGAAATAATTTCCCGCAAGCTCGATCAGTGTCCGCGCCGGCTTGCTGATATAATGTCCCTTGCGATATGCAGCAACAATCTCCCAGGAAGGATGGTCAGGTAATTGAAAATAGGTAATTGCCTCATCTTCCGGATCCATATAATACATCGGTAAAATTCCGCAGCAGATATTTTCATGGATCATGGAGATGATCGCATGGTTATTTGAAGTCTCGAACAGAACATTAGGGTGAATCCGGCATTTTTAAAAATGGAATCAACGATCTCCCGGATGGTAGAGGTTTTCTGTGTGAGGACAAAAGGCTCTTCTCTGAGCAGAGCCAGATCGCCGTTCCTCATATCTAAAGCAGTCACAAGCTTTGTTGGAACGGCAAGAACCATTCTTCCGAAGCTAGTGTTTCATAGATGATTCCTGATTTTTGCTGCGACCTGGTCAAAGTCATAAAACCAAGGTCAAGTTCACCGGATAAGAGAAGTGGATGCTGATCACGAACGCTGCGTTCAATCGGTTCCACTTCTATACGTGGACAAATATTGTGGAACTTAGGGTAAACACTGGTGAACATGGCAATTCCGCGGCCGGGAGTGAATCCGAGAGTGATATGACCTTTCTGTGCTTCGCAGAGATCGTAAATCTGATTGTAGGCATTCTTCTTTATAAGAAGAATGTCTTTTGCTGCGTTGAGATAGATTTCGCCGGCAGGGGTTGGGTGCCAGTCAGTCCGGGAACGGTAGAATAGCGGAGTGCCGAGCTCTTTTTCCAGCTTGAGAAGCTGCTGGTTGAGGGCAGACTGGGTGATGAATAGCTTTTCGGCTGCATGGGTAATATTTTGTTCTTCTGCAATTTTTAAAATATATTCAATCTGTTTTAAATCCATAGGAATAACCTTTCTGCTGATTCTGTGAATGAGCCTTTACATTTCTATTTCCAGTATAATTCGACCGATATGGAATGACAAGAAAAACTATTAAAAAAATTAAGAGAAGTAGAAAAATAATGAATTTTACTTATTAACAGTAAGAGCGTATGATAAAACAATAAAGAACAGCAAAGAAAAATGAAACATTTCTTGCTAAGCGAAAAGGAGGAATCATTCGTGGCTAAGCGACTTCTTGTAAAAGTGAATGAAGCAGACAATGTTGCAATTGCAGTGAAAGAAATCAAAGCCGGAACACAGGTTTCAGAAGATCTGGTTACCCGTCAGGATATTCCACAGGCTCATAAAGTAGCGCTTGAGAGAATCCCAAAGGGACAGCCGGTGATTCGTTACGGTGTTATTCTGGGGTATGCTCTGGAAGATATTGAAAAGGGAGACTGGATCAATGAATTTATGTTGGAGCTTCCGACACCACCATCTGTTGATGATATGGAGTATGGAAAAAAGATTGTAACAGATCTTCCGACACCGCCGGTAACAACATTCGAAGGATATAGGAATCCAAATGGTGGATATGCAGGAACGAGAAATATTCTTGGAATCAGCACAACGGTTCAGTGTGTAACCGGTGTACTTAATGTGGCGGTGAAGAGAATCAAAGAAGAACTGCTTCCAAAATATCCACATGTGGATGACGTAGTTCCAATCAATCATGCGTATGGATGTGGTGTCGCAATCAATGCACCGGAGGCGAAAGTGCCGATCCGTGCTTTACGCAATCTTGTACATCATCCGAATTTTGGCGGACAGGTGATGGTTGTTGCGCTTGGATGTGAGAAATTAACAGTGGAAAAATTGCTGGACGAGGCAGATATTTCCCCGGAAAATGTAATTGTTCTTCAGGAACAGAAAGGTTTCGATGCCATGGTAAATGCCATTATGGAGATGGCAGATAAAAAACTTGCAATTCTTGATCAGAGAAGAAGAGAAACATTACCGCTTTCCGATCTTTGCATCGGTATGCAGTGTGGCGGAAGTGATGCATTTTCAGGCGTCAGCGCAAACCCATCTGCCGGATACGCAGCAGATATGCTTGTAAATGCAGGTGCAACCGTAATGTTTTCAGAAGTTACAGAAGTAAGAGATGGCGTACATTATATCGCAGAACGCTGTGTGAGCAAAGAAGTCTGCGACAAACTTGCGGCAGAGATGAAATGGTATGATCATTATCTGGAAGAGGGAAATGTTGACAGAAGCGCTAATCCAACTCCGGGAAATAAGAAAGGCGGACTTTGTAATATTGTAGAAAAAGCAATGGGCTCGATTGCAAAATCAGGAAGCTCACCGATCGTAGAAGTATTATCTCCGGCAGAGCGCCCGTCAAAGAAAGGTCTTATCTATGCAGCAACACCGGCCAGTGATATTGTCTGTGGACCTTGCCAGCTTGCATCCGGTATCACACTACAGGTATTTATGACCGGAAGAGGAACACCTTATGGACTTGCAGCAGCACCGGTTATTAAAGTCTGTTCCAGAAATGAGATGAAAGAGATGTGGCAGGATCTGATCGATATCAACGCAGGTCCGGTTGCTACAGGTGAAGCACAGATCTCAGATATCGGTACAGAATTATTTAATAAAATTATTGCGGTTGCAAGCGGAAAAGATCAGAGCTTTGCAGAAAAATATAAACTCCACAATGATCTGTGCATCTTTAATCCGGCACCGATCACCTAAGATATGTTTTTGAAAAATTCTTAGTCTCCTAAAAAGAATATAGAGCTGGCCGCAGAGCGTGCTGCGGCCGGCAAATACACGAACAGAAAAAGAATCTTGTCCCAAATGCTGCGGAGAAGATTCTTTTTCTTTTTATAATAGTAGGAAATAAATTTGTTGATAAAATAGTGAAGTGCGTGATAAGGTAAAAGAAAGTGAATTATAGTCGGAGGCATTTATTATGGTTAAAATAGGAATGCTTCTCCCGGAAGAGCGGATGGTCGAACCGGCGAGAAAAATTATAGAAGAAAATCATCTGGATGTGGTCTATCTTGAGGCTGTGCATACAGTAGATGCAGTGAATAAAGCAAGAGTTGCAGTGGAAACCGGAGCTCACATTCTGGTAGCCAGAGGATATCAGGCGAAGCTGATCAAAGAATATACGAATATTCCGGTTGTTGAGATCCGTTTTCATGCACAGGAGATCGGTCTGCTCATTCAGAAAGCAAAGACGATTCTTAAGAAAGCGCACCCACATATTGCATTGATCGCATTTGAAAATATGCTCTGTGATATGTCGTATATGGAGCAGCTGTTTGATATACGACTGGATGTGATTTATCTAAAACGTATTGAAGAGGCTGAAAGCATTATTGCAGATTTTGAGGAAAGGCCGGATCTGATCATTGGTGGAGAAGGAACCTGCAGGGCAGCAGAAACGATGGGATATTCGACGCTGTTTTATCAATCCACGGGAGAATCGTTAAAAGAAGCCCTTCTTGCAGCGAAGAATGCGTCCTATGCAGCTGAAAGTGAGAAGCGTAATACTGCGCAGTTTGAAACAGTACTGGATACGTCCTTTAATGGAATTATCAAGGTGAACGCAGAAGGAAAAGTGATTGTAGTCAATAAACTGGTTGAAAATCTGTTAGGAAAGAATAGTGAAGATCTGGTTGGAAAGAGTCTGACGGAGATTCTCCCCGGAATCGATTCGCTCTTGATCGAGAATATTTTAAGCGGAAAGAGCGAAAGCTATTCCACTTCTGTTTCTGTCAGGAAAAAGACCTGGATGGCAATGATCGCACCAATCCAGTATGACAATCAGATTACAGGAGCAATTTTGTCTCTTCAGAAGCTGGCAGACAATTCAAAAAAGACCAAGGATATCCAGGGAGATATGCTACTGCATGGATTTGCGGCGCAGACCAAATTTGAAGATATTCAGACAGAGAATGCACAGATGCGAAAAATGCTTGAAACTGCGAAAATGTATGCCTTGTCTGAACACGCAGTTATGATTTATGGGCAAGCAGGTACAGAGGATTATCTTTTGGCAGAAGCAATTCACAATAATAGTATCCGCAAAGTGGGTCCATATGTCAGCATTAATATGCGGGGAATGGATAAAGAACATCAGATGGAAGAGCTTTTCCGAAGAGAAGCCGGAGATACAGTTTCAACTTTTGGTGCAAAGGGTGCAATGATAAAGGCAAATCACGGAACCTTATTTATTAAAGGAATCGAGCATCTGACTTTGCGTGTACAGCATCAGATTTTGCGTACAATGTTAAGCAGGGCGCAGATGAGAACAGATGCACAGCCACTTGACACGTTGGATGTAAGAATCATAGGATCATCAAAGATAAATCTGAAACATCTGGTGGAAAAGGGAGAGTTTAGCGAGGAATTATATTATATGCTGCAGAGTCTGGTACTTGAGATTCCTTCATTGAATGAACGCCCGGAGGATCTGAGAAATTGTTTTGATAAAGAATTGAAGATATATAAGGAAAAATACAACCGTCCGCTTAGCGTAACAGAAGGAGCATATAAGAAGCTGCAGGAGCTGAAGTGGACCGGGAATGGAATCCAGCTACGGTCATTTTGTGAACGACTTGTTCTTACAGCCAAAAAACGCATGATTGATGAAGTCGTTCTTCAAAATTTATATGACGAACTGTTTCCGCATGTGGAAGAATCTCATGGAGAGAAGAGGATTCTTGTGTATCGTTCTCAGGAGACAGATGAACTTGAGGAGCTGCTTGAACGTTTCCACGGAAACAGGAAACTGGTGGCAGAAGAGCTCGGTATCAGCACGACAACTCTCTGGAGAAGAATGAAAAAGTATGGAATAGAAGCCAATTATGGGGGAAATGAATTACTATAGGAACAGGTAAATGCATACAGGGAGATGGTTTAAAACTGTCTCCTTTTTTGATGTGAAAAACTGTATTTTGTTATGTATAAAAATGAAGTGAGAATTTGTGTAGAATTCATAATGTTTCAAAAAATGAAAAAATAATTACATATGAATGAAATAAATGGGAAAAAATTGAAATTTAAACAAATAGGAAAAAACAGAAGCGAAACATAATGAAATAAAAATGAAATATACAATTCAAAAAATGAAGACTTATGAAATCTACATAAATCAGAGCACACTCCATTGAACAATCTGTCAATGGAATCTTTGTACTCAGTTTTGTACAATAAGCATGTCAGATAGATAAGTTACCTGACCAAAGGCAAGGCAGGCAATAAGAAGCGCGCGAATTATCAAAGACGATTAGGAACAAGTTGAAATAGCAGTAATACAAAATATCAGAAATCTGAGAGGAGAAGAACAATGAAAGTTGGATTTATCGGACTTGGAATTATGGGAAAACCAATGTGCAGAAACCTTATGAAAGCAGGATATGAAGCTGTTGTATATAACAGAAGCAAGGCAAGCGTAGAAGAATTGGCAGCGGAGGGAGCACAGGCAGCAGGAAGCCCGGCAGAGGTGGCAGAGAACTGTCAGGTGATCATTACAATGCTTCCGAATTCTCCTCAGGTCAGAGAAGTCTGTTTAGGAGAAAACGGAATCGCTTCCGCAGCAAAAGAAGGAACGATCGTGATTGATATGAGTTCGATTGATCCGGTACAGTCGAAAGAAATCGGAGCAGAGCTGAACAAAAAGGGAATTGACTTAATGGATGCACCGGTCAGTGGTGGAGAGCCAAAGGCGATCGACGGAACAATTTCTGTTATGGTCGGAGGAAGCAAAGAGAACTTTGATAAGTACTATGATTTATTAATGGCAATGGCTGGATCTGTAGTGTATGTCGGAGAACTTGGATCCGGAAATGTAGCAAAGCTCGCAAATCAGGTGATTGTAGCATTGAATATTGCAGCAGTGTCTGAGGCACTGACACTTGCAGTGAAAAATGATGCAGATCCGGAGCTTGTATACAAAGCTATCCGCGGAGGTCTTGCAGGATCTACAGTGCTTGATGCAAAAGCACCAATGATGATGCTCACAATTTCAAGCCGGGATTTCGTATTGAACTCCATATCAAAGACCTGAATAATGCACTGAATGCAGGTCATGCAGTAAATGCAGCACTTCCACTTACTTCACAGGTAATGGAGATTATGCAGTCACTTAAGGCAGACGGAAATGAAAAAGATGATCACAGTGCAATCGTAAAATATTACGAGAAGATTTCTGATACATCTGTTGAGAAAAAGAATTAAGAGAGGTAAGAACTATGAGTGAATCAACCAGAATGATGCTGGGGCTGGTGATCGGAATTGCGATAATGATCGTCCTGGTTATGAAGACGAAGGTACATACATTTATTGCATTATTGCTCGCAGCATTGATCACAGGCTTGATCGGGGGCATGCCGGTCGCAGATATCACAAATGCAGCCGGAGAAACGACAGTCGGAGTTATGACCGCTATCAAAGACGGATTTGGAAACACATTGAAAAGTACCGGTATCATAATCGGACTTGGAGTTATGATGGGTGGAATCCTGGAAGTTTCAGGAGCAGCGGAACAGCTTGCATTTACTTTTATCCGTGTGATTGGCAAGAGAAAAGAAGAATGGGCACTGGCAATCACAGGATGGGTTGTATCCATCCCGGTATTCGCAGATTCCGCAATCGTTATTTTTGCACCACTTGTAAAAGCAATGTCCTCTGTAACAGGAATCTCTGTTGTAGGACTTGCACTGTCACTGGCCTGTGGACTTCAGCTGACACACTGTCTGGTACCGCCGACACCGGGACCGCTGACAGCAGCCGGAATGCTTGGAGTTGATGTGGGACAGATGATCATGGTCGGAGCAGGAATCTCTATTCCGATGCTGATTGTTGTAGTATTCTACTGTAAATATATTGGAAAGAAAATCTATCAGATTCCGAATGAAGGTGGACATGGATATGAAAGAAAAGAATTCAAAAAAGAATATATCAAATCCATGGAAGAAGTTGAAAAACTGGTAGGAGAGAAGAATCTCCCATCATTTACAGCATCTATTCTTCCGATTATCATTCCGATTGTTTTGATTTTTGTTAAAACATTCTGGGGACTGTTTGGAACAGGTGAAGGAGTGGCAAACACAATCATCAGTCTTGTAGGTGAACCAATCTTCGCACTTGGTGTTGGAACAATCATTGCAATCTATGGACTGGTAAGAAAAGAAGATAATAAAAAAGTTATCGGTATCATGGATACAGCAATCAAAGATACAGGTATTATCATGCTGATCACAGGAGCCGGCGGTTCTCTTGGAAATGTAATCAAAGTCAGCGGTATCGGAAATGTTCTTGGAGAGACAGTTGTAGGACTTCCGCTTCCGGCAATCTTGATTCCATTTATCATTGCAGCACTGATGAGAATCGCGCTTGGATCTGCAACAGTAGCAATCACAACAGCAGCATCCCTGACAGCACCACTGATGGCAGCTATCAGTGTATCCCCAATCTTGCTCGCAGCTTCCTGTTGTGTAGGAGCAATTTCCTTCTCCTACTTCAATGACAGTGGATTCTGGGTATTCAATGGAATGTTCGGTCTGACAGAATTAAAAGATCAGGTAAGATGTAAAACAGCAGTGTCATTGATCATGGCAGGAGTTGGAATTATAGAATTACTGTTATTACAGTTTGTGTTATAAATTGAAAGGAGTTTTTTATTATGACATTCGTACCAAAGGGAATTATACCTCCAATTATTACACCATTAACAGACGAGGGTGAAGTAAACTATCCGGTATTAAGACAGATGGTAAATCACCTGATCGACAACGGAGTTCACGGTTTGTTCCCACTTGGAACAACCGGAGAATTCTACGCATTCGATGATGATACATACAGAAAGATCCTTGAGACAGTCGTTGATGAGACAGCAGGACGTGTTCCGGTTTATGGTGGAGCAAGCCATATTACAACAAGAGGAGTTATCAGACTGGTAAAGATCTGTGAGGAGGTCGGAGTTGATGCAGTTTCCGTACTGACACCAATGTTTGTATCCCAGACACAGGATGAGTTGTACAATTACTATAAGACAATCGCAGAAAATACAACACTTCCAATCATCATGTATAACAATAAACCAAAGACAAATGTGACAATCACACCGGCAACAGTTGCAAAACTTGCTGATATTGAAAATATTGTTGCTGTAAAAGACAGTACAGGTGATATGACAAATGCTGCAGAGTATATCCGTCTGACAAGAGGAAAAGATTTCTCTGTACTGATGGGAAGAGATACTTTGATCTACGCAGCTCTTTGCTACGGAGCAACAGGAGCAATCGCATCCTGTGCAAATGTAGCACCGAGAATTGCAGCGGATATCTATGATAAATACGTTGCAGGAGATCTTGAAGGAGCTCTGGAAGCACAGTTTACATTGGCTCCGTTCCGTATTGCATGCGGTATGGGAACATTCCCGGCAGCAATCAAGGAAGGTCTCGTTCAGGAAGGAATTCCGGTAGGAAAATGCTTAGATCCGATCGGCGAACTGACACCGGAAGAGAAAGAGAAGCTGCATAAAGTACTTGCAGATATGAACCTTGTTTAAAACAAGAAGTTATTAAAAAATGTTAATAAACTAAAATTTGCTGCCATGATTTCGGTGATCGGACTGCAAGTCAATCTCCGGTCCGATCACTGAAGTAAAAATAAAAGTAGAATAGAAACAGATAGAGAAAAAAGTTCGTGTATAAAAGGAGAAATTGTTATGTCTAGAATCGTAAAGATGGAAGTATATCCAGTAGCCGGAAAA
>ENA-OQAZ01000460-OQAZ01000460.1-human-gut-metagenome-genome-assembly--contig:-NODE-460-length-22695-cov-5.542582_pt1 | contig 22695 bp, 34 predicted proteins | sample MGYA00242737_ERZ504531 | MGnify/ENA primary metagenome ERZ504531 (study PRJEB26092, sample SAMD00036244) | human gut metagenome | host: Homo sapiens | study: EMG produced TPA metagenomics assembly of... | reverse complement strand
CAACAAGCAGTATCAGGAAGCCCTTGCCCAGATCAAGGCCGAGAAGGACCGTGCCGCTGCGCCGAAGCCCGGGAGGAAGAGGCGTGGAATATGGTAAGCAAGGCACAGGATGAAGCCCAGACTGCCAAAAAACGACTTGGATGCCGCCCTTGCGGATGTGCAGGGGCTGGACAAGGAAAATGCCCGGCTGAAAGCCGAGAAAGAAAAGGCAGAACGGAGCTATAACGAAATGTACGAAAGCCGCATTGCGGCCAACCTCCAGCGCCAGAAGGCCGAAGCCGAGCGCGACAGGGCCGAAGCCCGGGCCAAGGACGCAGAGAACCAGTTGGTTGGTTCCCGGCAGATGGCCGAAGCGGCCAAGCTCCGGGGCGACAAGCTCAAGGCCGAGAACGACGCGCTCAAGAAACAGCCCATCACTGCGGTGGTGGACAAGGAAGAGGTGGAGCGTCAGGCCAGGGAAATGGCCGCCGAGATGACCGCCGACCTGCGGGCACAGCTGGAACAGGCCTCTTCCGGCAGCGAACAAGATGCCCACAGCTCCTATGACAACGTGCTGCTGGCCGACCGTTCTCTCCAGAACATCGGCAAAATGGTGGTCCCGTCCCTCCGCAGGCTTCCGCCTGAACAGCGGGAACAGCTGACCAATATGCTCATTCACACACTCGGACAGATCCAAGGGGAGGTATCCAGATGTCTGTAACCATCACGGCCCTTGAGGCCGAAAACGTCAAGCGCATCAAAGCAGTTGCGCTCACCCCTGCCCCCACTGGGCTCACCCTCGTGGGCGGCAATAACAATCAGGGCAAGACCAGTGTGCTGGATGCCCTTGCCTGGGCCCTGGGCGGCGACCGCTTCCGCCCCAATGCCGCACAGCGGGACGGGGCCGTGGCTCCCGCCCATCTCAAGGTCACCCTTTCCAACGGCGTGATCGTGGAGCGCAAGGGCAAAAACAGCACCCTGACCGTTACCGACCCCACCGGGCGGCGCAGCGGCCAGCAGCTGCTCAATGCCTTTATCGAGCCGCTGGCCCTTGATCTGCCCCGCTTCATGGAAGCATCCGACAAGGAGAAAGCGGACATCCTGCTGCGCATCATCGGCATCGGCACCGAGCTGCACGTCCGGGATCTGGAGATCAAGTCCCTGTATGACAAGCGCACCTTCACCGGCCAGCTGGCCCAGCAGAAAAAGCACTTTGCCGAGGAGCTGATCTACTACCCGGAAGCCCCGGAGGAACCTGTCAGCGCCTCCGACCTCATCCACCAGCAGCAGGAGATCCTCGCCCGCAACGGCGAGAACCAGCGCAAGCGCAATCAATTAGTTCAGCTCACAGATTTGCTTGAACGGCAGAAAAAAGTGGTTGCAGACCTTGAATTTCAGTTGAGCACGGAAAAGCAGCGGCTGACCACGATGCAGGCCGACGTAAAAATCGCCCAGACCTCTGCCGAGAATCTGCAGGACGAATCCACCGCCGAACTGGAAGCCTCCATCCGGAGCATCGAGGAGACCAACCAGAAGGTGCGTGCCAATCTGGAAAAGGCCCGTGCCGAGGACGAGGCTGCCCAGTATGCCAGCGACTACGACAAGCTCACCGAAGCCATCACTCAGAAGCGGGCCGACCGTATGGCCCTGCTGAACGGTGCTGACCTGCCCCTGCCGGAGCTGAGCGTGGAGGACGGTGCCCTTACTTATAAAGGAAAGCACTGGCGGGATATGTCCGGCAGCGATCAGCTGCGGGTGGCTGCCGCCATCGTCCGCCGCCTGAACCCGGACTGCGGTTTTGTACTGCTGGACAAGCTGGAGCAGATGGACATGACCACCCTGACCGAGTTTGGCCGCTGGCTGGAAGCAGAGCACCTGCAGGCCATCGCCACCCGCGTTTCCACCGGCAGCGAGTGCCAGATCATCATCGAAGACGGCATGGTAAAAGATGCCGAGCCGCCTGTCACCGAAAAGCCCCAGCCCAGGAGCTGGACGAAAGGAGCGTTCTAAATGAGCAAGTATGCCATCACCGCCGGAGTGCAGGATACCCCGGTCAAAACCGTGCTGTATGGCCCCGAGGCATCGGCAAGAGCACCTTTGCCTCCCACTTCCCCGACCCGGTGTTCATCGACACCGAAGGCGGCACAAAGCGGCTGAATGTCAAGCGCCTGCCTCAGCCCACAAGCTGGGCCATGCTGCTGGACGAGGTGGCCGAGGTGCGCAGGGGGAACATCCCCTGCGGCACGCTGGTCATCGACACCGCCGACTGGCCGAACGGCTGGCCATTGATGCCGTCTGTGCCAAGGCCAAGGTAGACGGCTGGAGGGCTTTGGCTACGGCAAAGGCTACACCTACCTGAAGGAGGAGTTCGGCAAGCTGCTGGACGCGCTGGAAGAGGTGCTGAACACAGGCACAACGTTCTGATCCTTGCCCACGCGTCCATCACAAAGTTCGAACAGCCGGATGCGGCGGGCAGCTACGACCGCTGGACCATGAAGACCACCAAGCAGGTGGAGCCGCTGATCCGGGAGTGGTGCGACATGCTGCTGTTCGTCAACTACCAGACCGTGGTGGAAAAGAGCAGCAGCGCCCCCAACGCAAAAAACAAGGTCACCGGCGGCCGCCGGGTGATGTACACAGCGCATCACCCCTGCTGGGATGCCAAGAATCGCTTCGGCCTGCCCGACGAGATCCCCTTTGACTACACCGGCATCGCCGCCTGCATCCCCGGCACCGCATCTGCGCCCGCGCCGAAGCCGAAGCCGGAACCGAGCCCCCAGCCGGAAGTCGACATCCTGCCCACTCCGGCTCCGCAGCCCCAGACTCCCCGCGAGGAAGTGCCCGAAGCTCTGCTCACACCGGACCTGATCGCGCTGGGCGTGCCGGAAAAGCTGGCCCCCTGATGAGCGCCAACAACGTCACGCCGGAGGAGCTGCAGGCTGTGGTGGGCAAGCGGGGCTATTTCCCCGAGGATATGCCCATCCGGGATTACCCGGCCGATTTCGTAGAGGGCTGTCTGGTAGCCGCATGGCCCCAGGTGCTGCAGATGGTGCTGGACAGCCGTGACCTGCCGTTTTGATGATTTTGAAAGGAGCTTTTACTTATGAATGAGATGAACACCGACCGCGCCCTGAACTGGGACGACGAATTCACCAACGAACAGCAGGAGTTCGTGCTCCTGCCCGAGGGCGATTATGCCTTTGAGGTCACCGGCATGGAGCGTGCCCGCTTTGAGGGCAGTGCCAAGCTCCCGCCCTGCTCCATGGCAAAGCTGACCCTGAAGATCTTCGGCGGGGCCAAGGGCGATGCCACCGTCACCGACCGCCTGTATCTGCACACCAAGACCCAGGGTCTGCTGGGTGCTTTTTTCGAGAGCATCGGCCAGTGCAAGCGCGGTGAGACCTTCCGCCCCCGCTGGAACGAGGTGGTGGGTGCCCGGGGCTGGTGCCGTCTGGGCATCCGGGAGTACACCAAGCAGAGCGGCCCCAACGCAGGTAAGACCGGCCAGAGCAATGAGTCACTCGCTTCCTGCCGCCGCCGGAACCTAAGGCCGCACCCGCTCAGGCTGGACACAGGGGGCATTCTGATGGCGAACATCCAATCCCTGCGCCCCTATCAGCAGCCGCCCGGGACAGCATCCACGCCCAGTGGGAGCAGGGCCGTCTGCGCACGTTGCTGGTGCTGCCCACCGGAACCGGCAAGACCATCGTATTCGCCTCCGTTGCCGCTGATCAGGTGCGTGCCGGGGACCGGGTGCTCATCCTGGCCCACCGGGAGAGCTGCTGGAACAGGCAGCTGACAAGCTCCAGCGTTCCACCGGCCTTGTCAGCGCCGTGGAAAAGGCAGAGTCCACCTGCCTGAACAGCTGGTTCAGGGTGGTGGTGGGCAGCGTGCAGACCCTGCAGCGCTCCGCTCGGCTGGAACGCTTTCCCCGGGACTACTTCGGCACCATCATCATTGACGAGGCCCACCACGCCATCACCGACGGCTACCGCCGCATCCTGGACTACTTCGAGAGTGCAAAGGTGCTGGGTGTGACCGCCACCCTGACCGCGGCGACATGCGGAATCTGGCGAGGTGTTCGACAGCCTGGCCTATGAGTACAAGCTGACCGATGCCATCAAAGAGGGCTATCTGTGCAAAATCATGGCCCAGACCATTCCCCTGCAGCTGGACATCTCCGAAGTTGGCTTCACCAGCGGCGACTATTCGCTGGGGCAGCTGGGCACAGCGCTGGACCCATATCTGGAGCAGATCGCCGCTGAGATGGCACAGCGGTGCAAAGGCCGCAAGACGGTGGTGTTCCTTCCCCTCATCAAAACCAGCCAGAAGTTCCGGGATCTGCTCAATGCCAAGGGGTTCCGGGCCGCCGAGGTCAACGGCCAGAGTGCCGACCGAAAGGAAGTGCTTGCCGACTTCGATGCCGGGAAGTATAACGTGCTCTGCAATTCCATGCTGCTCACCGAGGGCTGGGACTGCCCCAGTGTGGACTGCGTTGTGGTGCTGCGGCCCACCAAGGTGCGCAGCCTGTACAGCCAGATGGTGGGGCGCGGCACACGTCTGGCCGAGGGCAAGACCGACCTGCTGCTCCTCGACTTTTTGTGGATGACCGACAAGCATGAGCTCTGCCGCCCGGCAGACCTTGTGTGCGAGGACAGGGCCGTGGCCCGTCAGATGACCGAAAACCTTGCCGGGACCGGCTGTCCTGAGGACATCGAGGAAGCCGCCGCCCAGGCCAGCGAGGACGTGGTGGCCCAGAGAGAGGAAGCCCTTGCAAAGCAGCTGCTGAACAGCGCCGGAAGAAGGCAAAGCTGGTGGACCCGCTCCAATACGAAATGAGCATTCAGGCCGAGGACCTGTCCGGCTATGTACCGGCTTTTGGATGGGAAGCCGGACCGCCCACCGAACAGCAGACCGCAGCCCTCGAAAAGCTGGGCATTCTGCCGGATGCGGTGGAGTCGGCAGGCAAGGCCAGCCTTTTGCTGGACCGGCTGCACAAGCGCCGGGATGAAGGCCTCACCACACCTAAACAGATCCGCTGTCTGGAGAAATACGGCTTCCAGCATGTGGGTACATGGAGTTTTGAGCAGGCCAAACACATGATCGACCGCATTGCGGCCCAGGCTGGCGGAGCGTGCCCAAGGGTGTTACCCCAAGCACCTATACGCCGCCCACCCCACCTGAAACGCCCGCATGGGATGTATGGTAACGCAGATGAATGATGAGATCGAACTCAAAGAAGCATTGGCCTTCATTTCCCCGGCCTCCCTGACTTATGAGGAATGGACGATGGTGGGCATGGGCCTCAAGGAAGCGGGCCTGCCCGTCACCGTCTGGGAAGCATGGAGCGCCCGGGACGGGGGCCGCTACCACAAGGGTGAGTGTGCCCGGAAGTGGGAGAGCTTTCACGGCAGCACAAAGCCTGTCACCGAGAGCAGCATTTTCCAGCTGGCCTACAGCCACGGATGGAGCGGCCCCGCAGGACACGCGCTGGACTGGGGCGACGAGCTCACCACCGGCTCCTCCAGAACGGAGGGGCAGCTGGTGGACCCCCGGTGGTGGAATCCCACGATCTGGCTCTGCCTGAGCAGTGGGACCCAGTTGACCAGCTCAGGCGCTACCTGCAGGCCCTCTTTGAGCAGGACGAGCACGTGCCTATGTGACCGAGAGCTTCATGGCCGACGACCGCCGCCGCCCCACCAGAGGCTGCTGGGACCGCACCGCAGGCCAGCTCATCGCAGAGCTGGACACCTGCGGCGGGGGACATCGGGCAAGGTGGTGGGCGACTGCGACCCCGAGGTGGGCGCGTGGATCTGCTTCAACCCGGTGGACGGAACGGGCCGCAAGGATGCCAATATCACCGCCTACCGCTACGCTCTGGTGGAATGCGACAACATGGATCTGGCAGGCAGCAGGCCATCATCAAACAGCTGGAGCTGCCCTGTGCCGCCCTGGTCTACTCCGGCGGCAAGAGCGTCCACGCCATCGTCAAGGTGGATGCCCCGGATTACACCGAATACCGCAAGCGGGTGGATTACCTCTATGCCGCCTGCCAGAAGAATGGTCTGACCCTCGACCAGCAGAACCGCAACCCCAGCCGCCTTTCCCGGATGCCCGGCATCCTGCGCGGCAGTCAGCGGCAGACCCTGCTGGAGACCAACATCGGCAAAAGCTGCTGGGACGAGTGGCGGGACTGGCTGGAAGCCGAGACCGATGAGCTGCCTGAAACCGAAAGTCTGGCTGACGACTGGGACGACCTGCCGCCGCTGGCCGATGCCTCATCACCGGGGTACTGCGCAAGGGTCACAAGATGCTGCTGGCAGGCCCCAGCAAGGCGGGCAAGAGCTTCGCCCTCATTGAGCTGTGCATTGCCATTGCCGAGGGCACGCCCTGGCTGGGCCGCTTTTCCTGTGCCCAGGGCAAAGTGCTGTACATCAACCTCGAGCTGGACCGGGCCTCCTGCCTGCACCGCTTCAAGGATGTGTATACTGCCCTCGGCCTGCCCCCGCAGAACCTGCGGAACATTGACATCTGGAACCTGCGCGGTGCTTCCGTCCCCATGGACAAGCTGGCCCCCAAGCTCATCCGCCGGGCGGGTAAGAAAGGCTACACCGCCGTCATCCTCGACCCCATCTACAAGGTCATCACCGGCGACGAGAACAGCGCCGACCAGATGGCAAAGTTCTGCAACCAGTTCGACCTTGTCTGCCGTGCGCTGGACTGTGCCGTGATCTACTGCCACCACCACTCCAAGGGTGCCCAGGGCGGCAAGCGCAGCATGGACCGCGCCAGCGGCTCCGGCGTGTTTGCCCGTGACCCGGATGCCATGCTGGATATGACAGAGCTCACCCCCACCGATGCCATCTTGGAACAGCTCCACAACAAGGCCGCCTGCCGGGTGCTCAAGGCCATGCTGGACAAGCGCAGCCATGCCGATGCCTACGGCCCGGACGATGCCCTGAGCAAAAGCCGGATGCTGGCCATAGCCAAAGAACACCTTGGCATGGCCGACTTGCGGGCCATCGATGCCCAGATCGCAGCCGCCCAGAAAAAAGCCGACAGCATGACCGCCTGGCGCATTGAGGGCACCTGCGCGAGTTTGCACGCTTCGACCGGTGAACCTCTGGTTCGACTACCCTGTCCACAAGCCGGACACCGGCCTGCTGGAGGATCTGCAGCCGGACAGCGATTACAAGTCACTGGGTACCGGGGCGCATCCAAGCGCTGGGGCAATAAGGACAAAGTCAGCAAGGACAAAAAGGCCGAGCTGGACACTGCCTTTGAAGCCTGCATGATGGACGGAAAGGTAACGGTCTACTCCATGGCCGAATATATGGGGCTGAAACCGGATACCGTACGCCGTCGTTTGAAAGCGGACGGCGGCTTCTGGATCGACGGCGCAGACATCGGCCGCAAAGAACCCGGCAGCGCAGGATAAATTACAGTCTGCAATATTTCGCTTTACGCATAGTACAAAAACGGTAAAATAGCGGCTATCACAAATCCGCATCCGCTTACGGATTTCGGAAAATAGCGGCTATTTTTCCGAATCCGGGACGGAAAATAGCCTATATATAATATACAAAATCCGTCCGTGTGTGATGGGGTCTCCCAGAGGATGGGGCGAACACAGCCCCCATCCCTCCGGGGAACCCTCCCCATCACGTTGGCCGAACAAAAAAGAAAGAACGAGGTGAAACGAACGTGCAATTTTTGCCCATTGCTCAATTCTTCCTGCCCATGAAGCCGCCCACCACCACCCACAACGCCAAGGAGCTGCACGCCTACATGAAGGGCGGCAAGCCCTGTGCCGTGCTCCACGACAGCGCCGAACTGAAAGCCGCCCGCTCCAAGCTCCACGCCTACCTGGCACCCCATGCGCCGGATCAGCCCGTGCCCGCCGGGAAGCCAGTGCGGCTGGTGGTCAAGTGGTGCTTTGCCCCCGAGGGCCGCCCGGACGGCAGCTGGCGCACCTCCAAACCTGACACCGACAATCTGGAAAAGGCCCTCAAGGACGAGATGACCCGCCTGCACTTCTGGCACGATGATGCCAGGTGTGCAGCGAGATCGTGGAGAAGTTCTGGTCGGACCCCTGCGGTGTGTTCGTGCGTGTGGAGGTGTGGGGATGACCTACGAAGAGAAGAAGGCCTGGTTGAGAAGGTATCAGCAAGCGAAGCGGCTCGAACAGCTGCGGCTGGATGAGCTGGACACGCTGAAGACAGACGCTTCCAACATGACCCAGTGCCTTTCCGCTGTGCCGGGCGGCGGAGGAGACGGCCAAACATTGCCCCGTGCAGTAGAACGCATCGACGAAGCCCGGGGCGCTTACAAAGCCCAGTGTGAGGAAAGCACCCGCATTCGCAAAGAAATCATCTTTGCGCTACAGCAGCTGGATGATGAGCTTGACTTCACGATTCTGTACCGGAGATATATCTGTGGGCACAAGTGGGAGCTGATCGCTGACCGGCTCTCCCTCGATGTCAGTTGGGTCCTCCGACGACACAAAAAAGCGGTGCAACTTCTGGACACAGACCCATGACGCACTAAAAAGCACTAGTTCAAGTGTGCTATACTCTATGCTGCAAAGCCCAGCAGGAAAGGCATCCTTACTCCCTTCGTGCTGGCGGCCCGACCGGAGGTTTGTTTTCCTCCTCTTGATACGGTTTTCTCCTTTTGCTGCTTAACAGCTTTTTTGCACCGGCCGGGCTTTTCCTGATTACAACTGCCGTTCTGAGCATCCGCTCAGGGCGGCTTTTTTTGTACCCTGACGACGAGAGAGGTGGTGACGTGTCGAATGAAAAGAATCTCATTCCGTTCAATGAACGAACGGAGAGCGAACAGAGAGAGATCGCCCAGAAGGGCGGCATTGCATCCGGTGCGGCCCGCCGCCGCAAACGGTCCATGCGTCAGGCGGCTGACTACTACCTGAGCCTGCCGGAGACCGACCGCCGCCGGGTAAACGCCATGCTGCGGGACCAGATTGACCCGGAGGACGTGGACAACCAGATGAGCGTGGTCATGGGCATTGCAGAGCAGGCCAAGCGGGGCAACCCTCAGGCCGCCGCCGTGCTGCTGAAGATGCTGGGGGAGGAAGCCGTGCAGGAGGACCCGGGTGCGGATGCTCTGGCAAAGGCCAAGGAGCTGCTGGGAGGTGTGGACAGTGCCATTGACTGAGTTTCAGCAGGAGTACCTGCGCAACTGTTCCCACCGGTGGAACGTCAAGACCGGAGCCACCCGAAGCGGCAAGACCTACCTGGACTGTGCCGTGACCATCCCGAAGCGGATCTGCGCGGCCCGGGGCGAGGGCCTGCTGGTGCTCATGGGCAACACCCTGGGCACACTGGAGCGCAATGTGCTGTCCCTGATGCGGGAGCTCTGGGGCCGACCTTGTAGGTGTGATCCGCACCTCGGCAGCAGGCAACGTGGTACAGCTGTTCGGCAAGAAGGTCTATGTCCTCGGCGCTGACAACAAGAAACACATCGCCCGCATCCAGGGCGCTGCCTTTGAGTACGTCTACGGTGACGAGATCACCACCTGGGACGAAGGCGTGTTCCAGATGCTGAAAAGCCGCCTTTCCTGCCCCCACTCCCATTTTGACGGCACCTGCAACCCGGAAAGCCCCACTCACTGGTTCAAGAAGTTTCTGGACAGTGACGCTGACATCTACTGTCAGGCGTATACCATCGACGATAACCCTACACTTCCGGCCCAGTTCGTGGCCGATCTGAAAAAAGAATACACCGGCACGGTCTACTATAACCGCTTTATCTTGGGGCAGTGGATGGCCGCCAACGGCGTGATCTACCGCCTGCTGGCCGACAGCCTTTCCGCCGGAGATGAGCGTTTTTTCTGGCCTGTGGACAAGCCGCTGCACCCGTGGCGGGTGCGCATTGGGGTGGACTTTGGCGGCAACGGCTCCAAACACGCCTTTGTGGCAACGGCCATCCTGCCGGGCTATTCCGGCGTGGTGGGGCTGGCATCCCAGCGCATCGACCCTGTGGCGCAGGATGCCGACTTTCTGGCCGACCGACTGCTGGATTTCTGCATAACTGTCTTTGCCCGCTGGGGCGAGATCCAGTACATCTTCTGCGATTCCGCGGAGCAGACGCTGATCAATCACATCCGGGCCCGGCTCCGGCGCTGCAAACTGAGTTGCTAGCCGACCGGGTGGAAAACAGCGCCAAGATTCGCATCAATGACCGCATCCGCCTGACCTGCATCCTGATGGGCGGCGGGAGGTTCTGGCTGCTGCCAGAGGCTTCCACCCTCCGGGATGCCCTTGCCACGGCCCTGTACAGCGGCAAGCACCCCGGCGTGGACGAGCGGCTGGATGACGGCAGCACCGATATCGACACATTGGACGCTTACGAGTACACTATCGAGCGCGATTTCAAGAGGTTGACCAACACATGAACATCACCGCATTTCTGAACTACCTGAACAAGACGCGCGGGTGGGCCATCGATGCCGACTACTACGGCTACATCGAGACCTGGCGGCAGTGGTGGCAGGGCAGCGTGCCCAAGGTACACACCCGTGCCGCTGAATACGCAAACGGCACAAAGAAGCGCCCTATTGCCTCCCTGCGGATGCCGAAACGGGTCTGCGAGGACTGGGCAAACCTGCTTCTGAACGACCGCACCACCTTCCAGATCAAGGACGCTGACACCGCGTCCTATCTGCTGGGCGACGATGAGCAGCAGGTGGGCGGCCTGCTCCGGGAGCTGCACTTCTGGCGCAATGCCAACGCTCTGGTGGAACAGGCCTACTGGTCCGGCACCGGTGCCTTTGTGCTGAGTGCCGAAAACCTGACTGTCGTGAAAGGGAAAGCCGTCCCCGGCCCGGATACCCGCCTGAAGCTGGACTATGACCCGGCTTCCTGCATCCTGCCTCTGCGGGTGGAACGGGGCATCGTGACCGAAGCAGCCTTTGTCTCCGAGTACATGATGGAGGGCAAGCCCGCGGTCTATCTGCAGACCCACACCGGCAATGAGACCCGGCGCACCATCCGCAACGAGTGGTTCCGGGTAACGGATGGAGTTTCGGGCGCTCCGGTGTTTGAAGCCCTGCAGGCCCCGCCGGGTACGGCAGAAAGCATCACGGTGGAGGGTTCTCCCCCGTGGTTTGCCCTGTTCAGCCGGCCGCAGTCAAGAACCTTGACGGCGGCACAGGGCTGGGCATGAGCGTCTTTGCCGAAGCACTGGCAGAGGCCCAGGGCATCGACCTTGCCTTTGACAACTACCGGGAGGATATCCGGCTGGGCCACAAGAAGATCTTCTACTCTGCGGACATCTGCCGCAAGGTGGTGGATCAGGAGGGCGTGGAGCACTCTATTCCGCCCGATGATGATGTGCAGAGCCAATTCGTCACCCTGCCCCAAAAGGAAGGGAGCCTCGACCAGTCCAGCGAATACCACGAATACAACCCCGACCTGCGTGGATTCGAACCACAAGGCTGTGCAGGATATGCTGAATCTGTTCAGCTTCAAGTGTGGCCTGGGCTGTCATCGGTACAACTTCGAGCTGGGCAATGTCACCACGGCCACCGAGTACAATGGCAGCCGTCAGGATCTGGTGGCCAGCGCCAATAAGAACCAGATTCCCATCGAGGGGGCGCTGGTGGGCATCGTGCGGGCCATCCTGTGGGCAGCAAAGAACCTGCAGGGAGCGGCGGTGGACCCCGAAACGCCCATCTCTGTGGACTGGGACGACAGCTACATCACCGATGCCGAGACCCGGATGAGCCAGATGCGGGACGATGCCCTGAGCGGCCTTTTGCCCCGGTACAAGTATCTGTCTGCCCGGTACGGGGTCAGTGAAGAGGATGCCCGCAAGCTGGCGCAGGAAGCCGCTGACGAAAACAAGCAGCCTGAGCTGAGCTTCGGCGGCGGGGGCGGCTGATGCTGGCCCCGGACTATCTCGACCACGCACCCGACCGGCTGGTGCTGCTCTGGCAGCAGGTCGAGGACGATATCCTGCGGGACGTGGCCCGGCGCATCTCCAAAATGGACACCATGACCCCCACGGCCAACTGGCAGCTTTGGCGGTATGAACAGACCAAAGCCCTCCGGCAGGACGTGGTAAAGAAGCTGGCCCGCTACACCGGCAAGAGCGAAGCTGAGATCCGGCGGCTCATGCAGGAAGCGGCCACCCGGGCCATGGAAGCCGAGGACGAGATCTACTATCACTACGCAAGGAGCCCACGCCCTTTGCCGGGAATGAGACCCTGCAGGCCCTGCTCAACGCTGGCTATCAGCAGACGGCGGGAACCTTCCACAACCTGACCGCTACCACGGCCAACACCGTCAGCGGCCAGTTTGAAGCCGCCCTCGACCGCGCCCATCTCAAGGTGAGCAGCGGTGCGTTCGACTACAAGAGCGCCGTCAAGAGCGCGGTGGACAGTCTGGCCGACACCATGAAGTACGTCACCTACCCCACCGGCCACACCGACACGCTGGAAGTTGCCGCCCGCCGGGCGGTGCTGACTGGTGTGAATCAGACCGGTGCAAAGCTGCAGGTGGCCCGGGCCGATGAGATGGGGGTTGAGTTCTTCGAGACCACGGCCCACGGCGGGGCCCGGCCTTCCCACGCTGAGTGGCAGGGCAGGCAGTTCCACCGGGGCGGCGCTGTTGACTACATGGGCAAACATTACCCGGACTTCGAGGCCGCCACCGGCTACGGCACCGGAGCAGGGCTTTGCGGCTGGAACTGCGTCATACCTTCTTTGCCATCTTCCCTGAGCTGGGTGCACCGCCTGCGTGGACGCAGGAGAGCTTGGAAGCCCTCACGCCCGGGACATCGAGTACAACGGCGGCAGATACACCCGGTACGAGATCAGCCAGATGCAGCGGGCCCGGGAACGCACCGTGCGCAAGTACAAACGCCGGTATCTGGCTGAGGATGCCGCCGGGGCCGACACCACCGCCAGCGCGGTAAAGCTCCGGCAGGCCCGTCAGGAGCTGTCTGACTTTATCAGCGCCACCGGCGGCAGGGCGGACAGCGCCCGCACCAGCGTGGCAGGCTTTGGCAGAAGCCAGAGCAGCCGGGCAACGTGGGCGGCGAAGAAGCTTGATTCAATGTTGCCCAACCAGCGTGGCAGCGGTGGCTCCTCCGGACAAAATGGCGAGACGATTCACAAGTTTCTGGGAAAGGTCGATCTGAGCGATACCAGACGTGTGGAAGCACTCAAGGATTCTTTCTGCAGCAAGTACGCCAGTTCCAAAGTTGAGAATATGATGGTTATCACAAAAGATGGTGAAGTCCATTATATGACCGATAACAACCCCAGAGGGGTTGACTGCTCGTATCTGGGTGGTAAACTGAAAGGGAGCTACAACATCCACACGCACCCGCCAGACACGACCCAGTATTCTTTCAGCACGGATGCAGACATCCCGGCGGCATTTGCCGACGGCACCCGCATCATGGAAGCTGTGGACTATAAATACAGGTATCGCTTTGTAGTTCCTGAAAATATCACTTTTGAACAGTGGGACCGCGCCAGAAGTGACGTACAAGACCATGCACTGCAGTACATGGCCGAGCGCGGAATGAGCGTTGCTGACATTGAAGAAAACGAGTTGCACGTTATCATTGAGGAAACCTGCAAGCAGCTTGGCGTGACTGGTTATAGTCGCTGGGAGGTACACAAATGAGCTACACCAAAGAGCAGATAGACCAATTGTGGAAGGAAAGTGTAAGGCGGGAGCGTAGCCTTGTTGCAGAGTACAAAAGAACACATTACATTCCGAGCCGTGCTACGATTTCCACGCCTGAAATTGATGCCGAACGAGCTGAACAGAAGCGTTTATATGGCGAGTATTGCAAATTAATTTCGAACAAAAAGGGTTGAGGTGTTATCATGGAAGATTTTCGTATCATCTACCGCATTTTGAAGTATTTGCAGCAAAGCATGGACTTTGAGGAGTTCGATTGCGCTGGTTTTACTGCCGAGCGCTTCGGTACGAATCCGAACCGGTTTCAGGCACTTTTGATTCAGCTGCAGAAATCAGGTTACATTGAGGGCCTGAACATCGTTCGCTACATTCGCCAGCCGGAGCGCATCGAGCCGCCCATGGAACCGCATATCACCTTGCAGGGGCTTGAATATCTTCAGGAAAACAGCCTGATGAAAAAGGCCGCTGCATTTGCAAAGGGTGTTAAGGAAATCGTCCCCGGCATCTAACAACCAAATACCGCAAGCGTCTTTGCCCAGCCGGGCAGGGGCGCTTTTTTCATGCCGTATTCGCTCAGTGGCAGAGCGCCGGTCTCCAAAACCGGATGCCGCAGGTTCGATTCCTGCATACGGTGCCATCGCAGAGGGCAGTGCGTACCCTGCCCACAACCGAACACGGACGGAGAACCGTGTCACCAAACCGTGGTTTCACCAACAGAAAGGAGTTTTTCCACCATGAAGCGTGAAGACGTGAAGAACAAGATCCCCGGCATTACCGAGGAGCAGCTGAACTGGATCATGGCCGAGAACGGCAACGATGTCAACCGGGAAAAGACTGCCGCCGAGCAGTACAAGACCCAGCTGGAAAACACCCAGGCTCAGCTCAAGACCGCCCAGGACGGCCTTGCCGCCTTTGACGGCAAGAAGAAGCCCGAGGAATACGAGGCTGACATTGCCAAACTCAAGGGCGATATGCAGGCACAGGCTGATGGCTTTGCCTTTGACAATGCCTGAACACCGCCATTCTGGGAGCTAAGGGCCGCAGCGTCAAGGCGGTCCGGGCACTGCTGGATCTGGATGCCTCAAGGCTCCAAGGACCGTTCCACCGATATCTCCAAGGCTCTGGAAGAAGCCGCCAAGGCGAACCCCTGGGCCTTTGGCGAGGCGGCAGAGGGCGGCGCTGGTTCCGTTCACGTTTCCAGCGGCAAAGAGCACGGCACCCCGCCCGCCGGGGACGTGATCCCGTGACCGCTGCCTTCAAGGCGATGAACCCCGATATCAACATCGAATGAGAGAAAGGATATTCTTATGGCACATGAAGCACAGGTCCGCTATTCCAATCTGGTCGACCTCAAGCTGCGCAAGACGCTGGTGAAGAAAGTCGGCGTGATCTGCAACAACCGCTACGAGGGCAGCCCCAAGGCAGGTTCCGTCAAGGTTCCCGTCCGTGACACCGAGGTGGTGGTGAACGACTACGACAAGGCCAAGGGTGCAAAGCAGACCAGCGGTGACACCACCTACCTCACCGTCAACATCGACCACGACAAAGCCGTGAATGAGATCATCGATGGTTTCGATGCAGAGAGCGTTCCCGGCAATCTGGTTGCTGACCGCCTGGACAGCGCCGGTTACTCTCTGGGCCTGCAGATGGATTCTGACGGTCCGTGGAGCTGACCACTGCAGGCACTGCCTTCGGCAATACCACCGCCCTGACCGAAAAGACCATCTACGCCAACATCGTGGATGCACGCACTCAGCAGTCCTCCATCGGCGTGCCCACCGCAGGCCGCTGGCTGCTGGTCTCCCCGGACACCTACGGCCTGCTTCTGAAGAGCCCCGAGTTCATCAAGGCTTCCGACCTGGGTGACGCGGTCGTTCAGACCGGCGCTGTGGGCAAGATCGCAGGCTACACCGTGTTCGAGGATTCCACTCTGGGCGAGAACGTCGAGTATGTAGCCGGTCATCCCAACTGGTTCGCCGTCATCGACGAGTGGGCCGTTCCCGTCCACCTGCAGGATCTCTCCGGCTCCGGCGACTTCATCGGCGCATCTGCCGTGCAGGGCCGTAAGGTCTACGCCTACAAGGTCACCAAGGGCCAGACCATTCTGGTCAAGAAGAAGGCAGCAGCATAAGGAGGCCCCCATGCTTTACTGCACCTACGAACAGTACCGGGAAGCGGGCGGCACGCTGGACGAGGCCGCGTTCACGCCGCTGTGCTTCCGGGCCTCGAAGCTCATTGACCGGGCCACCTTTGGCCGGGCCGAAGCCCACACCAAAGGCTGTGCCGACTGTGCCGAAGCTCTGGCCATGGCCTGTGCGTCCATCGTGCAGAGCCTTGAACGGGCCGAAGCGGCACGCGCTGCCACCGGCTATGCGCCGGGCGTGACCAGCGTCAACAACGACGGCTTTGCCGTGACGTTCTCCGACGGAGCACTGGCCGAAAAGCAGGCCGCCGAAGCGCACAGCATTCTTTCCGGCTGCCTGGGGCACGACCCCCACGGCCTGCTGTATCGGGGGTGTTTCTGATGCAGTGCAGCGTAACTGTGGTGAACCTCATCCACGACACCGCCACCGAGACTGACCGGCCTGTCTGCCACGTCATCCCCGGGAGCAGCTGGCGGGAGAAGCTGGACACCTCCGGCGGCGACCCCCAGCGGACGGTGCACATCCGGCTGCCCCCTGCGGCGGGCTACCTGCCCTATTTTCAGTGGGCAAAGCTCCGCCCGGGGAAAAGGCCGCACACTGGACGCTCAAGCGGGGCGGCAAGCTCATCTGCGGCGCTGTCCGCAGCCTGACCGAGGCCGAGTATGCCACCCTCGAGAAAACGCACATCTGCTGCACGGTGGCGGCGGTCTCCGACAACCGGGAACCGCTGCTGCCGCATTTTCATGTAGAGGGGAGCTGAGGAAATGAGCAAGCCTGTTTTTGATCAGCCCTACGGCCTGCGCTACAAGGTGGACGGCGTTCAGATGCAGCTTTCCTGGCGGCCTGACTTCGGTGCCGAAAAGACTGCTGCCCTGCAAAAGGCGCAGTATGCCATGGCACAGGAAGCGGCCCGGCTCATCGACAGCTATGTTCCGCTGGACACCGGCACACTGAAAAACAGCGTGCAGACTGCTTCCAAGTATGACGAGGGCCTTTTGGTGTACAACACCCCTTACGCCCGCAAGCAGTATTACCTGCACGCCGAGGGCAGCGACCTGCGCACCTTCATGGGCAACAAAGAGCGTGGGCAGGAAGCCGACAAGTACAAAGGTCTGCGCGGCTCCTACTGGGGCCAGCGGGCACTTGCAGACATGGGAGAGCATCTGGCCCTTTATGCGACCCGTGCCGTTACCATGTTCTGGGGAGGGATGGGCCACTTATGAGCGAGAAAGCCACCATCACGGCCATGCGGGAGTGGCTCAAGACCTGCCCTCTCATCGCCGAAGAACAGACCGAGAACGGGGCAGCATTCCGTATCTCCGGGCTTTCCCCGGAGCCGGTGGCCGAGTTTTCCATTGAGGATTCCCCCACAGACCCTGTGCTGACCACTTATTTCTCCGGCAGGAACATGGCCAAAAGCTATGTATTCCTGAGCCGCCGGGAATACAGCGAGGCCCAGAGCACCCAGATCGCCAACAGCGGCTTTTTTGAGCAGCTGGCCGACTGGGTACTTGCCCAGAATGACCGGCATGACCTGCCCCAGCTGGAAGCCCCAAAGCAGCCCCTCAGCGTATCGGTCACCGCATCGGGCTATATCGTTACCAGCAGCGCCGGAAGCTGCAAAATGCAGATGCAGCTCCGGCTCGTTTATTACCAACCGAAAGGAGTTTCAACATGACTGTTACTGAAGCTGTTACCGCCTCCGGCATCACCCCCAGCGCCGACTACAAGGGCATCGAGAACACCGATGACTTTGTGCTGGCCATCTGCACCGAGGCCAGCAAGAAGGATGCTGTTAAGGACTGGACCGTCTGTGCCGACCATGTGCGGGAGCACAGCGGTGCACTGAACGCTTCCACCTCTGACAACACCTACATCCGCACCGGCCCCGTTACCACCAAGGGCAGTGTTCAGCGCACCCTCGCCATCAACGGCGACCGCTGCAAGGGAGATGCGTTCCAGGACTTCATTCTGGGCCACGAGATGATCTATGGCTTCGGCCAGAGCGTCATCCTGCCCTACATCTATTTCTCCCTGCGCACCGGCAAGGGCGAGAAGGGAGAAGCTGCATTCATCGTCACCAGCGACGTGGGCGCTCTGCCGGCGCAATCGCCACCTTTGCCTGCGATGTAAAGGGCATCGGCACCCCTGCTAAGTTCGACTATTCTACCGCTGCGGCAGGCTGATCCTGCCCGTAGCTCTGTGCCCTCGTCCTGACCGGCGAGGCTTTTTTGATAGGAGACGACCATGAAGATCTTTGATAAGGAATTTGCGTTTTCCAGCCTGAACGCCAACGATATCGAGCGGCTGGAGCAGGCAAAGGCAAAGCTGGAAAAGGCCGAGGAGGCCGAGCGTCAGCATGCACAGCAGACCCCTAACATGAGCTATGCCGAGGGCATCCGCGGCCAGTGCCGCATCGTGGAAGCGTTTGTCGATGATGTACTGGGCAAAGGGTCTGCGGCAGCTCTGGGGCTGGACAGCAATGACCTGGGCAAGGCCCTGACCGTGATGACCGAACTGACCCGGGCTGCCAATCAGGAAAAGCAGAAGTTCGACCCCAGCCTTCTGGCTCCTCAGCTGAACCGTGAGCAGCGGCGCAAGGCAAAGCGCCGCCGTCATCATGGCTGACATCCTGCTGGAACCACTGCCCGCCGAGTGGGAGGGCCGCGCCATCGACCCGGACTTCCGGCCCATGGTCTGGTTGTCGAACCAGTATCAGCGCAGGCGGGAGAAAAAGGACACCCTTGCCTTTGCGCAGGAAGCGTTCCGGCGCTTCTACCGGGAGCCGATCCCGCCCCAGCTGGCCCCGGAGGCCTATGAAAGTTTACTGCGCTTTTACCACGGGGCCGACCCGCCAGGACGTTCTGGCGGCAAAGGCAGCGGTTCCGGTGAGCTTGCCATGGATTTTGCCTGTGACGCGGACTATCTGACCGCAGCCTTTCAGCAGGCTTACGGCATCGACCTTACGGCAGAGCGCATCCACTGGTGGCGGTTTCTGGCTCTGCTGCGGGGGCTGCCGGAGGAAACCACCATGGCGAAGATCATGTCCTGGCGCACGATGGACACCTCCGGCATGGAGGCAGGCAGCGCCAGCAGTACGAGGACCTGAAGGAGACCTTTGCCCTGCCCAAAGAACTGCGGCACACCCGGACGGCAGTCACGGTGGCCGACCACAATGCCGCCTTCCTGCAGCGGCTCAGGCATGGCGATGATGAGGAGGTGAGCGCCCCCAATGGCTGATTTCAGTATTACGGGTGATGTCCGGCTGAACAGCGACCCGGCAGAGCAGAGCGTCAATAAATGGACGGTAGCCGCCGGGCAAATGATCGCCGATTTCGCTAAGAAAGCCGCCGATGCCCTGATGAGCGTGGTGAAGAGCGGTCTGTCCTACAACCGGGACATGGAGAGCTACCTCACCAATTTTAAGGTCATGCTGGGTGACGAACAGCTTGCCGCCGAAAAGCTGGAAGAGATCCGCAAAATGGCGGCATCCACACCCTTCACCCTGTCTGATCTGACTGAGGGCACCCAGACCCTGCTGCAATTCGGCATTGCGGCAGACGACACCACCAACGTGCTGCAGATGCTGGGCGATATCTCTCTGGGCAACGCGGACAAGATGCAGACCCTTGTCCGGGCCTATGGCAAGATGTCCAGCGCCAAGAAGGTCACGCTGGAAAACGTGAACATGATGATCGACGCGGGCTTCAACCCGCTCAATCAGATCTGCGAGGCCACCGGTGAATCCATGGCTGACCTGTATAAGCGCATCTCGGACGGCAAGGTGGGCTTTGAGGAATTGCAGGCCGCTGTGGAAGCCGCCACCAGTGAGGGCGGGCAGTTCTACAACGGTATGCTGGAAGCCAGCCAGACCTTCCGCGGGCGGCTGTCTACCCTGCAGGACAACGTGGCTGCCCTGACCGGCAAACTGACTGACGGCCTGTTCTCGGCTCTCGGCGACCTCATCGTCAAGGCCAACGAGCTGGTGGTCTCCATCACGGAGGATGACCAGAAGCTGGCCAAACTAAAAGACACCATTGGTCTGGTCATCACCGTTGTCACCTCTGTCGGTGCTGCATTTCTGACCTACAAAGGCTACCTGACTGCCACCTCTGCCGCCACTGTGGTACAGACGGCAGCCACCACAGCCCTTGCCGCTGCACATAAAGCTGCCGAAGGTGGGGCAACCGGTCTGGCTGCAGCACAGGCCGGACTGAACGCTGTCCTGAAAGCCAACCCCATCGGGCTTGTGGTTTCTGTTCTGGCCGCTCTGGCAGCGGCCCTTGTGACTGCCTACCAGACCAGTGAGACCTTCCGCAACATCGTGAACGGAGCCTTTCAGGCTGTGGCGAACATCGCAAAGAGCACCATTGGGGCGGCCATCGGATGGCTGGACAAGCTCAGTTACAAGCTGAACAGCTTTCTCGGGAAGGATGGTTATACCGGTTTTTCCAGCTACGATGACTACAAAGCAGACAAGGATGCACAGGCAGCAGCGGCCACTTCCAAAGCCAACCGGGAGGCCCGGCACAAGGCGGCCCAGGCCGGGCAAGGCATCAGCACCAAGAGCTGGACGGAACTGCAAGAGGAGGCCAAAGCTGCACAAAAGACCACTGAGCAAACGGCCAGTGCTGTTTCCGCATCCTCGAAAAAGGCCAGTTCTTCCGCCAAAAAGGCTGCATCTGAGGTAGTGAACTCTATTACCTCCACCAGCACGCAGATTGAGAACGGGGTCACCCGTACCACCGAAACGGTCCATGAGACCCTGAAAAACGGCACGAAACAGCAGAAGCAGACCGTCACCGAAACCAGCCGTCAGATGGTGGACGGGGTCCTCTCGGACGTTAAGACCATCACCACTACAGCGGCAGATGGAACAAAGAAGGTCACGCAGAGCATCGAAGCCGTCCGTGATGTGGTTTCCACGGTCACCGCGACCCAGACGGCCCTCGTGGACGGGGCCAAGGTCACCACCCAGACCACCACCGAGACGCTGGCAGACGGCAGTGAGCAGGTTAAGCGGGTCATCACCGCCACCGGCACTGAGGTCATCGAGGGCGTGCAGCACACGGTCAAGACCGTGACCACCATCGCCGCCGACGGCACACAGACTGTGGCAAAAACCATCGAGGATGCCGGGCCCCAGTACGGCAGCGTGGGTGAGCTGCTGACCACCCAGTTCCGCACCAAGCTGGACGAGGGATGGGCGCAGATTCAGTCCGACATCCAGACGGATGCGCTGGGGGCCATCGAGACGCTGGCTACGGCCCTCAAGGATGGTGACCTCGAGAGCCTGGGCCTGTGGGCCGCTTCCTACTTCTGGCAGGCCTGCACCAAGGAGCAGCAGGCGCAGATCCAGAGCGTGGCCATGGGGGCGCTGAACCAGCTCGGTTCCGCCCTCTCCGGCGTGTTTGGGAACCTCGCCAATCTGGCCATGGGTCTGGTGGCGCAGTTCGTCCCGGCAGCGGCCAGCGCCACCGGCGCACAGCTGACCCTGAACACCGCCATGGATGCCAACCCAATCCTCTTTGTCATCTCCCTCATCGGGATGCTGGTGGGTGCGCTGTTGAACTTCTCCGGCAAAAACAAGGACGTGGCCAACGCTTTCCAGAATGTCTGGGCGGGCGTTGAGGACTTTATGAGCTACATCTTCGAGGGCCTGATGCGCATCGTGGCGGCGGGCATCGAGGGCTTTGTCATCCTCATCAACGGCCTCATTGGCATGTATAACTCCGTGGCGTGGCACTGGGGCGGCCATATGGATTACATCAGCAATCCAGCCTGGAACTTTGCCAACCAAATCGCCGCTGACCGCAAGGCCCGGCAGGAGGCGCGGAAAAAGCAGCAGGAAGCTGCCAACAACCCCAGCAGCTCCGGCACCTCCGCCAGCTCTCAGAAGGTCATCGAGAGCATGACCGACACCAGCAAGACCACCAATGCCGACGGCAGCACCGTGACCACCAAAGTGCTCACCGAGAAGCTGCAGGATGAGACCGGCAAGATCACCCAGCGGGTGACCAAGACTGTCACCGAGGCGGGTACCAAGCTGGTGGACGGCGTGGAGCGCTCCTACAAGACCGTGACCACCTATGTGGATGGCATCCAGACAAAGATTGAGCGCAGCCTGAATGACATCACCAAGACCAGCAGCTCCACCACACCGACGGCCCCCACCACGCCGACAGCCCCCACCCCGGACAAAGACCTGACCGACGCTGTGGAGGCCAACACCGAGGCCCTGCTGGCCGCAAACAGCAAGCTGGCCGAGATTGTGCGGCAGGCCAACAGCCTTGTCTCAGTGACAACATGGCCATCAGCCGGTCTGTGGCCGCATCCGGCACGGCACAGGTGGCCGCAGCCGCCAACAACTACCACCGGGAGGGTGACACCAACATCATCCAAAATATCTACTCCAAGGCCCAGACGGCGGCTGACCTCCAGCGGGAAGCACGCTGGGAAGCCGACCGGGCCAAGGCCCAGAAACGATGAAAGGAGGGCTCCACAATGCCATTCAGAAAAGACCATTTGCAGCTGGTCACGGATGCCGGGGCCACTCTCGACATCGGGTGGGCTTACGGCACGCCCTACTCCCTCGACCCCATCAATGGCGTAGACGTGGACGTGCAGACCGCACAGGGCGTGAACCAGGTGGGCGTGAGCGTGGAGCGCCAGAGCGTGGCCGGGGTGAGCCGTGAGCTCATCATCACTGCCACAGCTCCCACGGCGATGCGGATGCGGAATTACTGCTGGAAAAGCTGCCCTATTTCACCAGCGGCACAATGTATCTTGTGGATAAATTCTTCTGCCGTTTTTGTGCTTTCCAAGACCCCCTACACAAAGAGCATCCACCCCTACCCGGTGCTGGATTTCATGCTCTTCTGCCCGAAACCCTTCTG
>ENA-OQAZ01000459-OQAZ01000459.1-human-gut-metagenome-genome-assembly--contig:-NODE-459-length-22721-cov-3.933832_pt1 | contig 22721 bp, 18 predicted proteins | sample MGYA00242737_ERZ504531 | MGnify/ENA primary metagenome ERZ504531 (study PRJEB26092, sample SAMD00036244) | human gut metagenome | host: Homo sapiens | study: EMG produced TPA metagenomics assembly of... | reverse complement strand
CATAGAAAATTGGATTGATCCTATTATCAAAGGTATTGGATGAAACGCTCGCTGAGGTTTATCTACTTTTGAAAATAAAAGTGCTTGCATTAGGAAAGAAGTATGCTATAAGCTACAAGCAGTTGAATGATGATTTGGGAAAATACCAAAAAGAATTGTCCGGTCTTATTGGCGAACTGACTGGAGATGAGCTTACTATATTAGGACTTAATGAGTTGATTAATGGTGGAAAGGAGTAAATGTATGAATGTGCCGGAGATAAGATTTAAGGAGTTCTGTGATTACTATAGTGATATCCTTCTTGAGAAGTGCCTATCAGTTAGTAACAAAAAAAATAATAAGTTAGAATATAAAAAGGAAGACGCACTTTCTGTTTCTGATGAATTTGGCGTTGTTAATCAGATAGAGCATTTGGGTAGAAGTTATACAGGGTACAATATATCCACTTATAAAATTTTGAACAAAGGGCAGATAGTTTATACAAAGTCTCCCCTAAAGTTAAAGCCTTTTGGAATAATTAAAGTAAATAAAAACAAACCAGGAATAGTTTCAGTTTTATATGCAATATACGATGTTAAAGAGGGCTTCGATCCTAACTATATCAGTGTTTACTTTGAGCCTAATTTCAGACTTAATAAATACCTTCTACCTCTCATAAATAAAGGTGCAAAAAACACTATTAATATTAGTGATGAAACGGCTCTATCTGGTGAAGTGCATTTTCCATTATCTTATACAGAACAACAAAAGATAGCATACTATTTCCAATCATTAGACTCATTAATTCAAACCACTTCAAAGAAACTTGCGTCTTTAAAACGAATAAAGGCGGCAAGTTTACAATCTATGTTCCCACAAGAAGGAGAAACTGTACCTAAAGTAAGATTTAAAGGATTTGAAGGAGAATGGGATTTCGTCACAGCTGGCGAAGTGTTTAGAACAACAAACGTAAGAAATCGTCCTGATTTACCCGTTTTATCAGCTACTCAAGATAAAGGAATGGTTAAAAGAAGTGATATTGGATATCAGGTATTTCATGATAAATCAAATGAAACGACATATAAGCATATTTTACCAGGCCAATTTATTATACATCTGAGATCATTTCAAGGAGGATTTGCTCATTCTAATATTGAAGGAATTGTATCTCCTGCATATACTGTAATGGAATTCAAAAATAAGGAATTTCATTATGATTATTTCTGGAAATATATTTTTACATCTAAAGGATTTATAAAACGATTAGAACTTATTACTTACGGGATTAGAGATGGCCGTACAATAAGTTTTGATGAGTTTAAAGAGATGAATTTTTTTATACCTTCAAAATTAGAACAACAAAAAATCGCATCCTATTTCTGTAATCTAGATAAACAAATCTCTCTCCAAACCCAGCGCCTTGAAAAGCTAAAACAAATCAAGGCAGCTTGTCTGGATAAAATGTTTGTATAAATATCATTCAAACCTTTAATGGAATAAATATGGATACTATAAACGACATACAATATTTCGTCAAGGAAAGTCAGTTTGAACAAGCTTTGGTTGACCTTCTTCCCCATCACGGTTGGGAAAAGGAAGTAATCGTACAACCCACAGAAGAAGATTTAATTCAGAACTGGGCAAAAATTCTCTTTGGCAACAACCGAGACATCAATAAATTAGGCAATTATCCGCTTACCGCAAGTGAAATGCGCCAAATCATTGATCAGGTAAATCTGTGCGACAGCCCATACGCCATGAATATGTTTATCAATGGCGGACAGGTATGCATCAAACGCGACAATCCTGCCGATACAAACAATTACGGCAAAGAAGTCTATCTGAAGATTTTCGATGCACGCGAAATCAGTGCCGGACAGAGCCGCTACCAGATTGCCCGCCAACCTCGTTTCAAGGCTTCACACCCATTGGGCGGTGACCGACGGGTGATGTGATGTTGCTCATCAATGGGATGCCGGTGATCCATATCGAACTGAAACGTTCCAAAGTAGATGTAAGTCAGGCTACCTTTCAGATTAAGCGTTATACTCACGAAGGTGTATTCGGCAACGGTATCTTCAAGATGGTACAGATTTTCGTGGCCATGACTCCGGAAGAGACACTCTATTTCGCCAATCCGGGCAAAGAAGAGAATTTCAAGCCGGAATTCTACTTCCATTGGGAAGACTTTAACAATACTGTCATACGAGACTGGAGGCGAATTGTGTCCGATTTGCTCAGTATTCCTATGGCACATCAGCTAATCGGTTATTATACCATTGCCGACGATAAGGATAAGACACTGAAAGTACTTCGCAGCTATCAGTATTTTGCAGCTAGTAAAATTAGTGATATAACACATAAAACCAACTGGGATACTCATCAGCATCGTGGCGGATATGTGTGGCATACCACCGGTTCCGGAAAGACCATGACCAGTTTCAAGTCTGCACAGCTCATTGCCAATTCCGGCGATGCCGACAAAGTCGTATTCTTATTAGACCGCATCGAACTGAGCGTGCAATCGTTGGACGAATATCGTGGATTTGCGGGAGAAGACGAAGCTATTCAGGATACGCAGAACACAGCTATCCTGTTGAGTAAGCTCAAAAGTACAGATAACGACGACCGACTGATTGTGACCTCTATTCAGAAGATGTCGAACATCAAAGCAGGGAAAGATATTTCGCAAGATGACATTGATTTGATAGATCGTAAACGACTGGTATTTATCATAGACGAATGTCATCGTAGCGTGTTCGGCGATATGCTGATAGGTATCAAGAATACCTTCAAAAGAGCCTGCTTTTCGGTTTCACGGGAACACCAGTCTTCAAAGAAAACGCCAAGCATGAAATCATGACCGAAACCATATTCGGCGACATGATTCATAAATACACCATCGCCAACGGAATCCCTGATCACAACGTATTGGGATTCGATCCGTATATGGTGAGAACCTACGAAGACAATGAGCTTCGCGAAAAAGTGGCATTCTCCCAACTGAAGGTAAACAGCATCGAGGAGATTGAAAATGACGAACAGAAAATGTCTATTTACAACAGGTTCATGAATAAACTGAAGATGCCGGACACTTATAAGGAAGGAAATGAAACCTTACACGGAATAGAACATTATCTGCCTAAAGACTTGTATCAGCAGCCTGTTCATCACCAGACTGTCGCAGCCGACATCGCAAGTGGAAGGGATAAACTGAGCAAGAACGGTAAATTCCACGCAATTCTGGCTACAAAGAATATACCTGAGGCAATAGCTTATTATCGGATATTCAAGGAGCAATATCCTTCCCTGAATGTGGTAGCCGTATTCGACAACAACATAGACAATTCTGATGGCGGAATTGCCAAGAAGATGCCTTGCTGGAGATGCTGGATGACTATAACCGGAAATATGGAACAACATTCCAGCTTTCCACATATGCCAAATACAAAAAGGATGTGGCCAAAAGACTGGCACACAAGAAGCCTTACCTCAATATAGAACATGATCACGCACAGCAGATAGACCTGCTTATTGTGGTCTCACAGATGTTGACAGGTTATGATTCCAAATGGGTAAATACGCTGTATGTGGATAAGGTAATGAAATATGTGGACATTATCCAGTCGTTCTCACGCACCAACCGCCTGTTTGGTCCGGACAAGCCTTTCGGCATTATCCGCTATTACTCTTTCCCTTACACCATGGAGCAGAATATCAACGATGCACTCGATGTATATGTGGATAGGCCGTTAGGTGTTTTTGTCGATAAACTGGAAAGCAATCTGACAAATATCAACCAGAAGTTCTTGCACATAAGGGATATATTCCAGGCACAGAAAATCGAAAACTTTACCAAATTGCCGGAATCAAGAGAAGACAGGAATATGTTTGCCAAAGATTTCAGCCAGATGACCCATCTGCTGGAAGCAGCCAAGCTGCAAGGATTCACATGGATAAGGATGAATATGAGTTCCAGCATGGCGATACCTATACCTACGTCAAAATGGAACTGGACGAACAGACTTACCTTATTCTGCTGCAACGATACAGGGAACTGTTTGAAGGTAATGGAGATGGCAGTACGGAAGGAAATGATTTTGACTATCCTATTGATACCTATATCACAGAAACAGGTACGGGTACGATCGATGCCGAATATATCAACTCCAAGTTTGTGAAGTTCATCAAGAACCTCTACATGTCCGGTCCGGGAAGCGAACTGACCAAAGAAGCCTTTAAAGAGTTGCACAAAACCTTTGCTTCTCTATCACAAAAGGATCAGCGTACGGCAATGATTATCCTACACGACCTGCAAAGTGGAGATTTACACCTGTCGCCGGGTAAAACGATCTATGATTATATCGCAGAATACCAATTCCGCGAATTGCACAAACAAGTAATGATTTTGGCCGAAGCTACTGGTATAAACGCCAGTCAACTGGAGCACATCATGAGTCGTAATGTAACGGAACAGAATCTGAATGAGTTCAGTCAGTTTGACAATTTGAAACTGACATTGAACATGGCCAAAACTCGTGAGTTCATTGCCAAAGTAGAAGGTACAGAAGTTCCGGCTCGTCTGGTTATTCCCAAGGCAGACAAATTATTTCGAGAGTTTATTTTAGACAGCAGTTGTAGAGAACGTATTCTGAAAGCGTACTTGAACATAGAGGAGAATTATCAATCCGAAGAAGAACAGGTGCCGCAAGACGAAGACGTTATTACAGACGAAGTACAGCATGTAGACGTGGCCGTCATAAAAGATAATATCCGGAGCATTCTGAAAACAACTTTGACCGCAGTGCTTCCACAAATGCGTCCTATCGACGAGATTATAGACAGCGTATTCTATGTAACAGACACACCGTCAATTGACTCTTTGGACAATGTAGGCATTTTTATCCAGCGGGCATTTACAAATCTATACGGTAAGAGAGCAACCATCGTAGATAAGTTTGTTGCATTTAATTTATTAGTCACCAAGTTTGAGGCATATCTGAAGAAATTGTATTATCTGATGAAAGGCCATGAAGTTCCTGCCCAAAATCCCGGTGAAGATGTAACTTGGAAAAACGTGATTTATGCTCATAAATGTCTGTGGAATCTGAAATACAGCACGGATGAAGGAAAGCAGCAGCTATATCAATACCTCATGCTCATTAAAGGTTGGAGAAACAGTGAATCACATATTTCTCCTACAGCTTCAGAACAGGAAGTTGACACTGCAATCAGCATCATCCTGACCATGTATTTCTATGCTACAGGTTCTTCTATTACAGATTTGGAAATGAATGGACATGAAATACAAAAGTCCGAAAGTGTTCACAAAGAAAATTCTTATTTCCATAAAGTAATTCAGTTGCATCCATATTATAATGAAGAAAATGATGACCAACAACTGGTCGCTGAAGCGAACGTAAAGGATTGGCCAGAAGAAAAACGAATCGCAACTCTGAAAAAGAGCATTTGCCAGCTTATTGGATATGAACCTAAAAGGTCACCTTTGAGCAAGCAAAGACATTGGATTGCGATTTATCGTATAGCAGCAGATAAGGGATTTATCATAGAAGGTGATTTTGCTTATTTCAAAAGAATCATTGATGATATGCAAATAAGTAATCTTCCTGTTCCTCTTAAAATAGAATTGCTACAAAGCTCCATCAAAGATGTGTATGCAAAAGATATTGAAGATTGGACAGACGATAACCTTAGTGGCAAAAAACTAGCGGAGTATGAAGATATTAAGAAATGTGCTGATGCGTTTGCCAAGATTGTAGGAAATAATATTAATACGAAATAAGACGATTATCATGAAACATATATCAATCCGTGTGCTTGGCACGATAATAAATGGAATGGAACTATTTGTCAATGTCCGAAAAATAATCCATTCTGCATGATGCTTCACAATATATCTGAAAGAAAAGATGAGAACAAAGAAGAAACTTATGCAGGAAAGGATTGGAATTCTCTCAAGCAAGATCAATTACCTGCTTGTGTTGGCGAGAATGGTGGTTTTATGAATGAGAAGCCATATAAAAGAATCTTCAAACATGTTTATGCTTTTGGAGAGACTCCACATGCAAAGCTCTTACCTACAACAATAGAACTCAAACCATATAGCTTTTTTGGAATACCTTTCCGATATCTATCTCGTGATTATCAGGAAGAACTGAATCATAAATATCCGAATATGTCTGATGATGAAACTGCACCGTTTCCTACATCTTGGTATATGGAAAAGAGAGACAGTTTGAAATATTAAATCACTTTAGATTAAATATAGAAGCTGGCACTTCACTCGGAGTTTTCTATTGCAAAAGTGGTAATCCAATTGATGAAGATGCAAAATTAATCGTTGGTATAGGTGAAATTACTAAAGTTTTACCGCTACAAACATATGAGACAACAACTGATTATACATATCCTTTTGGGATTTGATTTTTGAACATGGTATAAGAACTGATTTGAAGAAGTCAAAAGGATTTCTTTTGCCATATCATGAATATATGTCACTTGATGAAGACTATGTAAAAGCCCAAACAGGAAAATCAAAACAAGAAGTAATTGATGAAATAAAAATTACCATTCCAAAGCTAGGCAATAGCCAGAAAATTTTTAACGAGTTGTCGTATGGTTGTGAATATGTTAGTAACCATAGCATGTTGATTATTTTGAATGTAGCCAGGAAATGTTTAGAATGTGTCATTAATCATGGACTTGTCGGAGGAAACTGGAAACAACAAATTTTGTGGATAGATTCCCAAATTGCAAAGGTGAAGGATATGATAGGTCCTTTCCCAGCTTTCGCCGAGGCTTTATCAGCAATAGGGGTAAATTATGCATTTATAATTGAACAGGATTTACGAAATAATGGATATTGTGGGGTTAAAGATAATCCATGGGAAGCCTTTGATAAATTGATGAAAGGTGAATTGTCTCTTCCTGATTCCGTATATAAAAGTGAACTTACTCATTATCGTATTCTTTGGAAAAATACTCTAAGTAACCAAAGACAAGTACTGGAACTGCTATCACGTTTTGAAATAAATTCGGAAGTAATAAAATGGTGGTTTGATAGTCCTGGCTGCTATGATGAATTATTAAATAATCCATATATTATCAGCGAGGAGAGTCTTATTGAAAATTATCTTCCTGTTACAACCGAAATGATTGATCTTGGCATAATGGCTGACCCTAAGATTCAAGGCAAATGGACTCCAAAAGCTCCTTCACTAGTGGAATCCGTAATTGATAATAGAAGGATCCGCTCATTTATCATTTCAAAACTTGTGGCAAGTCTCAGTGATGGTGATACATTAATTTCTGCAAACGAGATTGAGTTATATATAAAAGATTGTTTGGCTGCGGATAATCATCAACTGCCATATAATTATTTAATGTCAAACAAAGAGTTCATTGAAGAAAAAACTATATATCTTAATACTGATGACAGGTGTGCACTGCAGTTGAAGGAATATAAAGAAATTGATGATTATTTGCGTAAGATATTCAAAGGTCGTGCTTCAAAGGATGTCAAATCACCATTAAAAGAAGACTGGAATACGATCGTTAAAGCATCTATTGATGGTTACAATGAAGCAAATGAGCGATGCCGTAATGCTGTAGCTGACCAGGTAAAGGCATTGGAAATGTTCTGCAGTAAGCGCCTTTCTGTGCTGGCAGGTCCAGCTGGAACAGGCAAAACTACAGTTGTCAAAGCTTTCTTAAAATCGCCACAAATAAAAGCAGAAGGTACACTCCTTTTGGCTCCTACAGGGAAAGCGCGAGTTCGCTTGGGTAACATGTCTGCAGATATTCAAGCCCTAACTATTGCGCAATTTCTGACGCGTCAGGGTTTCTTTGACTGGGATACAATGACACCTTGTGTTCCTGAAGATGCAGAAAAACGTAAATACTGTGGAGCAAAAAATGTCATTATTGACGAGTGCTCCATGCTTACATGTAAGGACTTTTATGTCTTAATGAAAGCACTGGATTTAAAGAACATTAATCGAATAATTTTAATTGGAGATCCATTTCAATTACCTCCTATTGGCCCTGGCAGACCATTTGCAGACTTATTTAACTACCTAAAGGATAATAAAGACGAATATTTAAGATCGGCAATAACAAAATTGCGATATGTTGTAAGAACTATTAATACAGGAGACTCTGACATATTGACTTTAGCATCATGGTTCTCTGGAGAAAAACCTGCAAAGAATTCCGATCTCATTTTTGAGCAAGTTGCCAAAGGAAATCTTAATAATGACTTGGTTGTTTATACTTGGAATGATGAAAACGACCTTAAAGACTGCTTGAAAGAGGCCATTGAAAAAGAGTTGCCAGAAGAGGAAGGTAAATCTTTATCCGATAAGATTCGTAAATCTATAGGACTTGACGATGTAAATAAAGCTTTAAATGATCCGTCAAAGGTTGAAAGATTTCAGGTTTTATCCCCGGTAAAAAATCCGGTATGGGGAACATTCCAGATTAATTCGTATTTCCAAGAGTGGGTTGGTATAAATAAGAATTTTTCAATAGAAATAGCTCCTATTACCATATCTGCTCTAGATAAGGTAATTCAATTAAAGAATGAACGCAAGAAATCTACGAGTAAAGAAGAATGTCAACTTTCAAATGGTCAAATAGGTTTTGTTAATTATGCAAATAAAAGAGAAAAGAAATCTACAGTTGTTTTTACTGGGTTACCCAACAAGAGATTTTCATATTATTCTTCTAAGTCGGATGAGGCTGATAATACAATAGACTTGGCTTATGCTATAACTATCCATAAGAGTCAAGGGAGCGATTTTGATACTGTGTTGGTTGTTCTTCCTAAAAGCGGACGTATACTTTCACGTGAATTAATCTATACAGCTTTAACACGAGCAAGAAAGAAATTAATTCTGTTGATACAAGATAATATATCGTGGTTAATCGAGTATACTAAACCTCAGATGTCAGTTTTAGCTAAGCGAAATACAAATCTTTTCTCTACATCTGTTCGTGAAGATATTTCAAACATTCCATATGTGGAAGGATTGATTCACACAACCTTAAAGCCAGGTTTAATCGTACGTAGCAAGTCTGAAGTAATTATTGCTAATATGCTATATGAACGAGGTATTGACTTTGAATATGAAAGAATGATAGAAGATAACGGCCGCCGATGTATTCCTGATTTTACTTTTGAAGATGCATCTGGAGATACCATTCTTTGGGAACATTTAGGAATGTTAGATAATCCCGCCTATAAGGAATCATGGGAAAAGAAACGAGATTTTTATAAATCAATCGGTTACATCGAAGGAGTAAATTTATTTACTACAGTTGACCATGAGAACGGAAGTATTGATTCTACAGAAATTGCTGCAATAGTAGATAAATTAGAAGATTTAATATAAAAGATTATGAACAATGCAGAAAGACTGCATTGTTCATAACTAGCTTTGTATTATTTGATAAATAGTATTGCCTATGCCAACGAATAAGAATGCACAGTTAAGATACCAGATTATAGATAAATGCCTGAGCAATTGGTCTAGGCGTTACTATATTGAGGATTTAGTAGATGCCTGCAATGAAGCGCTCTATCTGTACAATGGAGAAACGAAAGATGGTTGCGGAGTAAAAAAACGTCAAGTGCAAGAAGATCTAAAATTCATTGAAAGTGAAGAAGGATATAGTATGGAGATAGATGCCATTCGAGATGGGCATAGAAAATATTACCGATACCATACCAAAGGGGCTTCCATTAAAAATCAACCTATCAATCAAGAAGAGCTCATTTTGATTTATGATGCATTGATACTTCTTAAACGTTTCGATGGAGTACCACAATTTGAGTGGTTAAACGACCTTGAAAAAAGACTATATACGACCAGTAAATTAGGAGATAGTATGGATTCAGTTGTAAGTTTTCAGCATAATCCCTATCTCAAAGGAATGGATTTATACTATAAACCCATTTTTAATGCAATTGTTAACAAAAGGGTAATTGAAATTATATATCATCCATTTGGGAAGGACGCTAGAACTGTAATTGTTACTCCTTATCATCTTAAACAATATAATAATCGCTGGTTTCTGATCGGCAAACATAAAGACTCGGATTATCTATCAAACTTTGCAATTGATAGAATCGAAGGAGTAAAGGAAACATCTAAACAATACATAATACAACCTGAAGGAATAGATTTTAAAGAATACTTTAGCGATATCGTCGGCGTTTCGCGTTCAAATGCTCCTGTAGAAGAAGTCATTTTAAAGGTTAGTGATAAAGCCATTGGATATATTGTGACTAAGCCACTTCATGAATCTCAATCAGCAGTGACAACACCTCTTGAAGATGGATATTGGAAGATAACCTTAAAAGTCCAAAATAATTATGAGTTACGTTCTTTGCTCCGTTCGTTTGGTGCACAAATAGAGGTTATTGCCCTGAGTCATTACGACAAATGATGAAAGAAACAGCCGAGACTGTGAGTCAGATATACGAGAAATAATAAAATCACGATAACCAACGACTTATAATATAAATATGAATATGCCGAAAATTTATATTTAGAATTTGATGCTTTTTTACGATCAATCAAACAAAATTTAGATGGGTCATTTGGTGTCCTATTAGGTGCCGGTGCATCCATATCATCTGGTATTCAATCGGCAAACGATTGTATATGGGATTGGAAATTTTTAATATATCAATCATTATCAGGTAATCAAAAAAAATTAGTAGATCCCAAAAAATCTGATTTAAGTAAAGACATCATTCAGAAATGGTTAGATGTGCAAGGGAAATATCCACAATTGGGGAGTCCAGAAGAATATTCTTTTTATGCCGAAGCTTCATATCCAATAGATGCGGACAGAACTAAATATTTTGAAAGCCTGTGCAATGGAAAAAGTCCGTATGTAGGATATAAATTGCTATGTCTGTTGAATAAATATGGAATTGTAAAATCTGTTTGGAGTACAAATTTCGATGGACTCGTGGAAAGAGCTGCACAACAAGCCAATATAACACCTATAGCTATAAATCTTGATTGTGTTGATCGTATATATAGGACAGAAAGTTCAAGTGAATTACTTTATATAGCATTACATGGAGATTGTAAATTTAGAACACTCAAAAATACAGAGAAAGAACTAGATTCACAAAATAGTGAATTTGTTTCAGCTTTGCGACGTTATTTTGTTGACAAAAATTTAATTATCATAGGATATAGTGGAAGAGATAAATCTCTTATGTCTGCTTTGAAAGAAGCTTTTACGGATAAGGGAGCAGGAAGATTATATTGGTGTGGCTACGGCAAGGATATTACACCAGAAATAGCAGATTTGATTCAAACTATTCGATCTGCTGGAAGACAAGCGTTTTATATTGACACAAACGGATTTGATAACGTCATGTTATCTCTTGTAAAATTCTGTTTTAATGAAGATTCTAATAAACAAGAGGAGATCAATGAAATACTTAAAGTAATAAGTATAGACAATACAACAACTCCATTTTACATACAGGATGGAAGTACAAAAAAATATCTGAAAAGTAATCTAATTCCAGCTACTTTTCCCGATGAAATATTTCAGTTTCAAATTTCATACGATGAGAATGAAAACAGATGGAAATATCTTAGAGAAAAGATTAAAAGAAAAACCCCTTATTGCTGTACCATATAAAGACAAAGTATATGCCATCTCAACTGTATCTACTATCAATGAAGTTTTTGGGAAAAATTTAATTAGTGAAATTGAGCGTGTTCATATTTCTATTGATGAAATAGAGAAGAATAGCCATTTTAAAGAATTATTTCTCAAAGCTGCACTTTATGGAATCTCTCAAATTAGAGGGTTAGGTGTTGATTACAAGCGTTCTATGCTATATAAAAAAGATATTTATGCAAATAAGAATAATGTAACAATACATGAAGCTATTGAATGTGGATTATCATTTGTCCCACAAAAGAAATATGTCTTGTTTTCAATCACTCCAACAGTCTATTTTATTTCTAATGACCAAATAAAAAAGGAGATCAAACAACAATACTCTCATGAGTATTTGGATAAAATGAGAAATCAGCAATATGAGAAGAAATTACAAGAATGGTGTAATATAATGTTTAATGGTAAAAGATTATGTTTTGAGATACCTGTTAATTCACGAAGTGGTTTTATCTTTAAAATATCCAATAATCGTGGTTATGCTGAAATACACCATTACGGACAAGGTAACATAACGATATATCTCCGAAGGGATATAATATAAATCAAACATTATATCATGGCATACACATTAACGAACCCAAGCTTGAATTTATAAATCCATACGTTAATAAACCAGCATATGATGACAATCCGATGAGAGGATTATCAAAATACAGACCTTTCGATGCGAATTATTTTGATGTATTCCCTAAAGATGTATGCATTGGCAGTATCTGTCCTACTTCTTATTCTTTAAAATTTAGTGAATTTCTAAAAAGACTAAATTCTACAGTATCTGCAGATAAATTATCCGACTATGTACATCATTATACCGGTTTTAGTAATATTTATAACTGTAGACTTGATATTCCTGAAATACATTCTGAAAAATGGGTATCAATAAATGATAATCCTAAAAGTGCCATTAATTTAGCAAAAACTATTTGTACAGAAGGGCAAAAAACTTTCAGAACAGTTCCCAGGAATTGTGCTATTAATATTTGTACCTAATTCATGGAGTAACTATAGACAATTCAATTATCATGGAGAAACATTTGATTTGCATAACTATATTAAAGCGTTTGCCGCCCAACATAGATTCACGACCCAATTTATAGAAGAAAAGACTTTATATGACAAGATGGTATGTGAAATTTCATGGTGGCTCTCTTTAGCTTTATTTGTGAAAGCTTTAAGAACTCCCTGGACTCTTGCAGACTTAGATCAAAATACAGCATATGCAGGAATTGGATATAGCATAAAAAAGCAATATTCAGGTAAAGCTGAAGTTGCTTTAGGTTGTAGCCATATATACAATGCACAAGGACAGGGATTAAGATATAAACTGTCAAAAGTTGAACATCCGCAATTTGACAAAAAGAAAAATCCTTATTTAAATTTTGAAGAAGCTTATAAATTTGGGATGGATATACTGGCTCTTTTTCAAGACGCTATGGAAAAGTTACCTCAAAGAGTTGTAGTTCATAAACGAACCCCTTTTAAGAATGATGAGATTGAAGGTATAACAAACGCATTAAAGCAAGCAGGAATATCAGAAATTGATTTGATCACAATCACTCAAGAATATGATTTAAAGTTTATTGCAGAGAAGATTATGTATGGTCAATTTCTTGAAGATGGATATCCTGTTGATAGAGGAACTTGCATTAAACTATCATCGAGAAATGCTTTGTTATGGACACATGGAGTAGTTCCCTCAATACAGTCAAATCGTAGATACTACCAAGGAGGACGTTGTATTCCTGCTCCTTTAAAAATTACCAAATACTATGGACATGGAGATTTGGAAACTATTGCTAAAGAAATTCTAGGATTTACAAAAATGAATTGGAACTCGTTTAATCTATATACAAAGTTACCTGCTACAATTGACACTTCTAATACATTGGCGCAGGTGGGAAACTTGTTAAGACAATATAATGGTGTAACATACGATTACCGTTTCTTTATCTAAAAGGATGTAAATTAAACTGTGTCAGCAAAGATTAAAATAAAATATTAACTTTGCTAACACAGTTTTTTTATGAAAGAAGAATTTGATTTTGAAAGTATCAAGAACAAGGCAATTGAACAGCTGAAAGCAGGTAAGCCCTTGTTAGGTAAAGACGGTGCTTTTGCCCCTTTATTGGAAAGTATCCTGAATGCAGCTCTGGAAGGTGAGATGGATGCACATCTTACAGAAGAGGAACGTCAAATGGGTAACCGCCGTAACGGGAAAATGCAAAAGCAGGTCCAGACTCCATTGGGTGAGGTAACCGTTTCCACTCCCCGTGACCGTAATTCAAGTTTTGAACCACAATTCATTAAAAAGCGTGAGACCATTCTTGCAGAAGGCGTAGCAGACCGTATAATCGGCCTGTATGCTCTTGGTAACAGCACACGTGAGATTAGTGACTGGATGGAAGAGAATCTTGGAAATCGTGTATCGGCAGATACAATCAGTTCCATTACAGACCGTGTACTTCCGGAAATAAAGGCATGGAAATCACGTATGCTTGATTCTGTCTATCCCATAGTCTGGATGGATGCCATCCATTATAAGGTAACGGATGAACGTGGTTGTGCAGTTACACGTGCAATCTATAATGTGCTGGGTATTGACAAGGAAGGACATAAGGAGCTGCTCGGAATGTATATATCAAGGAATGAGGGGGCAAACTTCTGGCTCAGTGTGCTGACAGACCTCCAGAACCGTGGAGTTGAAGATATCCTTATAGCCTGTATAGACGGTTTGAAAGGTTTTCCTGAAGCAATCCAAAGTGTTTATCCCAATACTGCTGTACAGCTTTGTGTCGTACATCAGATTCGTAACTCCATCAAGTATGTGGGCTCCAAAAATCAAAAGGAATTCCTGAAGGACTTGAAATGCGTCTATCAGGCTGTAAATAAAGAATCTGCAGAGAATGAACTTCTTAAGTTGGAAGAGAAATGGGGTGAACAGTATCCTATCGTCATCAGGTCATGGCAGGACAATTGGGATAAACTGTCCGAATACTTCCAGTACACTCCGGCTATCCGTAAGCTTATATATACTACAAATACCGTTGAAGGGTATCACCGCCAAATCCGTAAGGTAACAAAAAACAAGGGCGTGTTCCCGTCAGATACAGCCCTTGAGAAACTGGTTTATCTTGCATACCGTAATATACGGAAGAAGTGGACTATGCCACTGGCCAATTGGGCTACAATCTCACAGCAACTGGCCATAAAATTTGGAGAACGGTTTAAATTATTGTAATTTTACGCTCGTCGGGACAGGTGGTCCCGCCCCTTGGCGCTGGCCGTTCCCCGACCGACGAGTTTTTTTAGAAAAAATAATGCGTGACACAGTTTATATTATAGTGCCTACATCCATTGAGATTGTGAATCCTTTGAATATAACTTCACTAATACATAGGCTTTTTATGTTTTTCATATTAAATTCTTGTTGTGCTATTTTTTTTAGTGCATTGCCAAACTCTTTATTATATGGGAAACAGTTCTCTATATTTGATAGAGATTTTAATTCTGCAAATTTTATAATATATGGTCTTTGAGGTGAAGTATAGCTCTGGAATTCTTTGGATTTCAGAGCTTCTTTTATCTTTTGTAGATATTCACTTCCCTTAACATCTTCCATACAAGTTATGTATGGAATGGGAAAATTAAAAGTTAAATCTATTGGATGTTTCTTATCTATATTTTCTCTATCGAAAGTTGTAGCGAAAGAACTTTTAGGAAATGTTGCTCCTACATATATGTGAGGTGGAGTTGCTAAACATTCCCATCTTTGTACTCCTATATATTGGTTACCAATAAAAATTCGTCATCATTTTTACTATCATCAATAAGGGTGTCCCATTGAAAAATAAATTTATTTTGAACCGTATCTTTAGGGTTTTGTGGCAATTGTTCATTGTTTTTATTTACTAAATGTTCTTCTTTCTCACAAGCCATAAAGAAAGAAGTAGTTATGATATATAACAAATAAAATATTTTTTTCATTTTATGCCATGCTTTTTAATTTACATTTTATCTATTTATATTGCCATAATATGGCTTTAACAATGTGCGAATTTATGCAATATATATGTAAAATCCATTTATAGTAGAATTTATTTTATTGTAATGGTTTGATTTAATCAATTGATTGTCAGCAGTGAATATAGAAAAAGACTTGTAATATTTATCTTTTTTATTTATTTCATTTTTTTGAGAAAGAAAGGTAATAATATTGGCTCCACAGGTACTTTAATTTTCTTTCGAATATTGGTCTTGTATCTATGAAAATATGCTTTGCATTCAAATAGCAGCTATTTCTTCTGTTTTAAAACCTGCAATCATCATACAACATAGCTGCATTTCTTTTTCATTTAAGCATGAATAGTTTTCCTTTAACATGGGGTAAAAATTGTCAAAAGATAAATCTATATGTTTATAAAAACTGTTTCATTGTATTGTTAATAGGTCATTATATTTTATGAAGTTAAATTTTTCTATTTCCTTTAAAAGTTTGGCACTTTGTTCTTTTTTCATATATGTGTAATTTATTAAAATGAATATCCAAAACTAATATAAGGGTAAATAAATGGTTCTTTTGTTACACCGTGTTTATCATTAAAACTAAAAGAAGGGCTTAATCCTATTCTAAATAGAAAACCTTTAGTTGATATGTAACGGTAACCTATATTAGAAAAGAAATAATATCCAAATGTTGTATTGGAAGTGAAATTTATTGTTTCATATTGATCCTTTGATTTTTCTATAAAATAAATATGTTCGTTATATATTCCAAGATTAGAACCTAATCCAAGTTCTAATTTGTGCTTATTTCCAGAGGTGAGAAAGTTGACTTCGATAGGGAAAAATAGCCCTCTATTAGAGTTAGATGCTTTAATAAAAGAATCCCCTCCTTGAAAATAAGAAACACCAAGCCTATATCCCCATGGAGATATAGGAGTAAATCTTGAATCGAAAGAAACTCCAATAAGGTTAGAAGATCCTAAAAACTCTACATAGATATTTTTATCTCTTGTCTTTTTGAAAGATAAGGTGTCCTGTGCGAATATATTTGCAAAAACACCTATGGCAAACGATGCAAGTAAAAAACCTTTTTTTATCATATAATTTATTGATTTTGAACGTTGCAAAGTTAGACTTAATACTTCAAATCGCCATTTGTAAGCCTTTTTGTTAACTTGTAAACTTAATATATAACTATTTGATATTTAGGGTATATCACAAAAAAAAAATTGTAAAAGTATAAACTGTCATTGGAATGGAGGAGCAGACATTAAAAAAGCTATGATATTAGCACCTTCAGGAGTTTTAAGTTTCTTTCGGATATTGGTTTTATATTTGTGTACAGAAAAAATACTTTGCATCCATATAGCTGCAATTTCTTCTGTCTTGAACCCTGCAACCATCATACAGCAAAGTTGTAGTTCTTTCTCATTTAGATCTGAAAAGTTATCTTTCAGCAGTGTATAAAAATTATCAAAAGATAAATCAATGTGTTTATAAAAATTGTCCCATTGCGTAGTTAGTAAAGAATTATTTTGTGTAATATTGAATCTATTTAATTCTTTTATAAATTTAGCACTTTGTTCTTTTTGCGTATATCTCAACATCGCAATTTGTTTGGCTACTTCAAAATCACGTAAAATGAACATCTTTGCTTCATCTTTTATATTATTTAATCCCTCCAATGTTTCTATTTGTTGGTGAAGAGCCACAATTTGGTAAGCTTGTTTTCTTTTTTTATTGATGTAGATTAATAGCCCTATACTTGCTATAAAAAGAGAACTTAAAGCAGCATATTTGTATGTAGATAATTTCTTTTCATAATTTTTTTTATCACAAAAGTGGGTATATGCTTGAATAGCTTCATCTAAAGAACTTCCATTCAAATTTCTTAGAAGAATTTCATATCGTTCTATTGCCTTATACAGGCAATCAATTTGATTATCTGTATTATTATTCTCTCTAGCAAATTCTGCACACAGTTTATAAAATCCTATTTCAGCAAAATTAGTTTCCGGGTCTGTGTCATATTGTATAGCTAATTTTCTATGTTTATTAGCATTTGCTAAATCATTTATGGAGTAATAGCAATAAGTTAGTATAGAATGGCAGACAAACAAAAAATCATCTGTTTGTTTTAATGTTATAGCTTCCTGTAATTTATCAATACATAATGTCCATTGTTTAGTCTTATATAACGCAATACCTTGTAGGCATTTGATTTCATTATAATAAATATTGTTTTTATCAATGGAAATTTCTATTAAATTCAATAACTCATAGGCTTTTTTATGATTTCCTATATATAAAAAGCTTTTTGCCATTTGTACTTGAGTTGATATATCCATATCCCTAAATGCAATATCTTCAATACACTGGTTAGCTAATGTTTGATATTTAATAAATTTTAACATATTGTATTTGCGGATATACATATCTCCTAGATAGCCATATAAACAACATAGCCATTCTTTATCCTCTATTTGGCTTGCTATATCTATAGCTTTTTCTATAGCTTGCACCTCCATTTTTAAGTTTTTTTCTTTTTTGTATGTTTTGGCAAGAAACAAAAGGGATTCAAGTTGTTGTTGAATTAGTTTCTTTTTTGTGAAAATATGAACACTTTTTTGTAATAACTCTTTACGTGGGTAATAATTATTTATATAGTGATTTGCTAATGAAACCAATAAGAAATGAGTTGCTTCTTTCTCGTCATTAAGATTAGTCACTTGGATTGAATCAACTTTAGAAAGATATAATTGAGGATTATTTTCTAAAAGTGTTATTTTATTGTTAAACAAGTCCTCTTCATTATTATTTTGCTGGCAAGATGTCTGTACTAACAAAATGATGATTACTAAAAAATATATAGATTGCTTTTTCATTGTATTTTCAATAGATTTGATTACAACTCAGTTTTTACATGTATTTTTCCGAAAGTCTTTTGTTCATTATGTACCCAGCACAATTCTCCGATAATCTTCTCCAATGGGAAATAATCAAGAACGCTATATTGCAGGTCAAACCCGGTACGCTCGAAATAATCCAGCGGGAGTGAAACGAAGTCTTTACGGAATATTCCGTTTGTTTTGCAATATAACTCCAGCCATTCGGAGGTTTCGTCACTTATTGAAATTATTATCTTTTCAGACCTCTTCTTTGGTTGAATATCTTCTTTCATTGTCATATCGTAATTTTCTGAACAGAATATGCTTTATACTTCCGAAACATGCTGCAAATATAGCAAAACACATTTTCTCACTTTTATTTTTAGTGTATTTTTTTATTTGCCAAATATATATTCACTTACCGATGAACAAAGAATTTATATCCACTTCTGGTCTTCCATCCCAAGCATCCTCTTGATATCTTTCAGTATTTTGGTATAATTGTCAGATATTTCCTTCTCCGTCCTGAACGCGACTACCAGCAGCGGTTCCTCCTCCAGTTCGAACAGCCTGAACTTCTTCCTGAAATGTCCTTTGATATTGGAACGGCTTCCCATTCCGATAAATTCCCCTGGTTCCAGTGAGGCGAAGTCCTTTGATTCATATATCCCTTCCTTCTGTGTGCTAATGGTCACGCTGGAATTACGGCCGCCACTGCTGCTGCCGGAACTGGTGGACTTCTTCTCCTTCTCGTATTTCCCGAAAAAGAGAGGGTAATATTTCAATGCCTCCACATCCAGTGTGCGGCCCAGAAAGATCCGCACGCTACATTTGTAAAGGAATGATCAGTACAGCAAGAGGCTATGAAAGAAACGGTAAGGAAAAAGACTAAGGATATGACAAAAAAACGTCAGAGATATGGAAGGACAGCTTTTCCTTTCCTATTTCCGTATTGTCTCATAAAGCAGCCCGCCTACGTCTATTCCAATATCAAACTTCTTAAACTTGTAGCGTGGTATGACTATTGGAACCACATTCCAACCTTTCTCCGGATTGTAATAATTTTGTATGCCGACTTCCATTTCCAACCGGTCTGTAAAATCATACCCGGCAGTAATGCCATATGTATTTCTATAAAAGCCATACTGGTAAGTCGGTGTATATGCTCCAAACACTTTTAGTCTTAATCTTTCATTTGGGTGATAAATCATTGCGCCATAGATGCCAAAAGCCTGTCCGGTACTTTTGGGAAAGTTATATTTGGTGGCATTAATGCCCAGTCGGATTTCAAAATCATTGTTGAATTGATGATGAAACATTATTGAAGCCTCGTTTATCCGTCCTATTCCCGCAACGTGGTTTGTGAGCCACTGCCATAGAAATGAGAGAAAATATGTCCGCTTGTACTATAGTCCCCATAAAACATTGGAGTAGGATTAATGTAATATAGTGGTATATAGAAAGGTCTATCCGCTTTAAAATTTGTGTTGTCAATGGCTGTTTCTACGTCTTTCGCATTGGGATTGGGCAATAATAAATCTGTCTTATTGAACGGCATACGTACTTTATCAGAGAGAATTCTTGAACTGTCATTTTTAAGTTTGATATGGTTCTCTCTGATGTTTTCTTGCCCGTTAGCACCAAATATAAACAGGCAGAGTATCAATGTTATATATATGACTTTTACAAGTTGCATAAACTGATATGATACAGTTATTTATTCTTTAAAGTCACTTTTACTTTTTCTGTTTGGCTGTGCGGATTATAAGTAAGACTTGCACATCCTGATAAATATATAACAACACTGGCTAAAATAGCTATTATGATATATTTTTTTAGGTTTTTCATGTTACTAATTTTTATATCGCAAAAGTAGGCAAATCATTCTCAGTTTAAGGTTTATAGTTCTGTATTTCCCTTAATTTTCCTAAATTAAAAGTTCAGATTGTCAAATCTACAAAAGTTTGTATACATTTGTGTAGTTTAATATATTAATTATGAAAAGAATAATCGTTTTTTTGCAGTGATTGTACAGATGGTGCTTCTTTCCAATTGTGTTGAGAAACAAGGATATTATAACGATGGAGAAGAAAGCATTATCGCACTAATATGTGATATAACCTGGACTGGCGGAAAAAAAGAGTATGAAGACGGAAGCTCTTGGGAATCTATTTGGAATTTCGATAAAGATGGAACATATACACGAGCCAATGTAGAGATTGATAAGGATGGGAACAAAAAAGAAGGTGAGATTCGTGGAAGATGGTCTTTCGCCACTCCTAACTTTAGCACATTATATTTTGGTGGTAGTCATTATTGGGATATTAAAGAACTGGATAAGACAATCTTTTCATTCTACGATAGAACAGGAGAACTGAACGATCCAGCTGCGTCTAAAGAATATGTTGAATTTTACCCATACAATGATGGGAAAACTAATTATACAACGTATTTAATTATCAAAAAATGCAGTTAGACACTGAAAAGTGTTTTTTTAGGGAGGGTAACACTCCACTATCGCTTTCTTTTTGATATTCTATAAGTACAAAAGTTAGAAAGCCCCCAGCGGAAACGCCGGAGCCTTATAGGCTTGCGTTAGGGTAGCTTGTTCTCTGTATTTCTGATACAGGAGCATTAGGCCCCAAAATTACTTCGATATTTTGACGTAAACAGTTCCTTTACTTGAAGGTTTATCCTCCTCCAAACGAATTGTATAATAGACATAATCATCAATACCATACTTCTCATACCATTTTCGTGGCTCTACTTTTGAATCACGTAATCCACAAAACCAGATTCCACCTTGCACCGAAATACCAGAGGTATAACTTATAATAGGAATATCAAAACCATCACCAGGTGTATACGTTTCCATTAGAATCTTATGTCTATCCAAGCGTACCGTATCTGTGAACAATGGCATATTGTCTACTGGTGGATAAAAACAAGTTAAACGTATGCTATCTTCTTTGTATGGTGCTACCATAAAATCAAGTGTTTCTACACTATCGACCAATATAAAATGTACGAAATCAGGTAAAAGTTCTCTTTCTGTAAACACACCATTGTTGCAAGATATTTTTTTTAGCTTGGCTCGTTTCCCATTGAATTCACCCTTGATAGTCAGATTCAGATGTTGTACACCTTGCATCCGGAAATATTCTTGTAAAATAACAGGAAGGGAATTTGTTATATTTTCATAATTCACTTTCACTTGTTGCCCCTGCATGGTAATGCTAAAAAGGAGTAATACACCTAATAGAAATCTTGTTTTCATTTTCATTATTTACTTTGAACTATAATTTTTATTTTTCCTATTACTTTCTGTTTGTCACGTTCCCGGCAAAGTTCCCGGTGTGTGCTTTCTCCTTATACATCTGAAGAATTTTGATTTCGTTATGCAATCAGTCGTTTTCTTCTTAAAGTAACTGAAGGGTTTTGCCTGTTCTGTTGCCACGCTTTCTGCTTTGCCTTTTGCTTCTGTAGCCGGAAGCTATTTTGCTGTCTGTTCCCGGACTTCCTATAATAGTTGACGAATGGCTTCTGTTCTCTCATCGCTTGCTCTTCAGATTAAATTCTGTGCATTCAAAGTATTCCAAGGCGAACGAAACGAAGTCATTACAAAATATGCCGTTTATCTAGCAATATATTTCAAGTTGCTGGAAAGTATCTCCATCTATTGAAATAATTATCTTTCCCGGCTTCTTCTTTGGTTGAATGTCTTTTTTCATTGTCATATCGTATATTTTCTGAACAGAATATGCTTTATACTTCCGAAATATGCTGCAAATATAGCAAAACACATTTTCTCACTTTTATTTTTAGTGTATTTTTTTTATTGCCAAATATATATTCACTTACCGATGAACAAAGAATTTACATCCACTTCTGCGTCTTCCATCCAAGCACCCTCTCGATATCTTTCAGTATTCTGGTATAATTGTCAGATATTTCCTTCTCCGTCCTGAACGCGACTACCGGCAGCGGTTCCTCCTTCAGTCGAAGAGCCTGAACTTCTTCCTGAAATGCCCTTTGATATTGGAACGGTTTCCCATTCCGATAAATTCCCCGGTTCCAATGAAGCGAAGTCCTCGATTCATATATCTCTTCCTTCTG
>ENA-OQAZ01000458-OQAZ01000458.1-human-gut-metagenome-genome-assembly--contig:-NODE-458-length-22777-cov-5.466004_pt1 | contig 22777 bp, 35 predicted proteins | sample MGYA00242737_ERZ504531 | MGnify/ENA primary metagenome ERZ504531 (study PRJEB26092, sample SAMD00036244) | human gut metagenome | host: Homo sapiens | study: EMG produced TPA metagenomics assembly of... | reverse complement strand
ACCCGCCCCGCAGCCTGCGGCGGCGGGCACTCTTTCCCCGGCGATCCCTGCACAGCCCGCAGCCATCACCGCCCACCAGAAGACGGACGAAGAAGAAACCATGAGCGCATGGTAGCATCTTACGAGCAGAACATCGGCCCGATCAAACGCGCTGTATTCGACGCTATGCGGACGTGGTGGCTGTCAAAGGGCGTCGAGCCTGACATGATCTGCGCCGCGATGGATGAAGCGGCCATGCAGAACGCCCCGAACTGGACATACGCCGAGGGCATCTTGCGCCGCTGTCTTTCCGCAGGTATCACCACGCTGGCCGGATTCCGGGCAGATCAAAAGCACTTCCAGAGCAAACGAAAAGGAGGTACGCCCGCCGCGCCCGCTGACCAACAAGAAGAACCCAGCCTGTACGCGGCGTTTGGCATGAACTGATATGAGCATCGAATCCGCATTGAATCAGGTCGTGCAGCAGGCGCAGGCCGCCCAGAGCGTCGCCCTGGACGACTACAAAGACCCCAAAACTGGGCTTTTGATGTGCGGCAAGTGCCATACCCCGAAGCAGTACCATTTCCACAACGCAGCCTTTGATCTGGGCCTTGTCCCGGTGATGTGCGACTGCCAACGGGCAGCCCACGACGCCGAACAGCAGAAACGCCGGGAATCCGAGCGGGAAATGCTCACAGCACGGCGCAAAGCGGCCTGTTTTGGAGCCAACGACCGAAAGGCGGCATACACCTTTGACACCGACGACCGCGCAAACACAGCGGCCACCAACGCGGCGCAGGGCTATGTCCGACACTTCACCGAAATGCGGGAAAAGGGACGCGGCCTGTTTTTCATCGGGCCGTGCGGCACTGGCAAAACCTTTTTGGCCTGCTGCATCGCAAACGCTCTGCTGGATAAAGCTACACCGTCAAGGTGTCCACCTTTGCCGACATCGCCAATCGCCTGCAAGGGACGTTCGACAAAGAATCCATCTACGACGACCTGAACGCCGTTGACCTGCTGATTCTGGACGACCTCAACGCCGAGCGCGACACCTCTTTCATGCAGGAGATCGTGTTCACGGTCATTGACAACCGCTGCGCCGCTCAAAAGCCCCTGATCGTCACGTCCAACATCACACCGTCCGAATTTGCAAACCCCGACACCATCGAACGCCGCCGCGTTTTCAGCCGCCTGCAAGAAGTCTGCATCCCGGTGGAAGTCAACGGCAAAGACCGCCGCCGCGAAGCCATGATGAAAAGCTGCCGCGACGATCTCGCTTTCCTCAACACATAAAGGAGAATCCGTATGAAGTACGATATTGAACTCCGCATATTCAGCAAGGAAGACCGCCGCACCATCGCGGCCATCCTGTCAGACAACGGCTATGACGTCGGCCAGCACACCAAAAAGGCAGGCAAGACCGGCCGTTCGACCGTCTATTGCATCCATGCAACGGACACGAAAAAGGAGGACACCCCGAATGACGTATAAGCACACCGACACCCCCACCGACGCCTACCAGCTCACCAAAGACTACGCCAGCGACGCCCCCAAATGGGTGCGTGACCGCATCGGTACCCGGCTGTTTGAAAATACCACCATCCGGGACGGCGCAGTCCGCTTTGATGGCCTGACGTCCATCATCCAGAACCGCAAGCTGCGCGAACGCATGACTGCCCGCCCAGGCGACTACCTTGTGCGCCTGCCCGACGGCAACGTCGTCGTCTACACGAAGCGCAACTTTGAAGCCCTCTACACCCCGGCAGGCGGGCAGCAGGCATGATTATTGCTTTTGCTGTCCCCGGAGAGCCGAAAGGCAAGGCCAGACCGCGCACCGTGCAAATAGCGGGCCACGCCAGCACCTACACGCCGAAAGAAACGGTCATGTATGAAAATCTGGTGCGGCTCTACTACCAGCAGGCAGCCCACGGCCAGCGGCTTTCCGGCCCCATACAGGCCGAGATCGTCAGCTATTCATCCGTGCCGAAATCTGCATCCAAAAAGAAAAGGGCCTTAATGCTGGACATCAAGACCCTTTGTCAGAAAAAGCCAGACGTTGATAATCTGGCGAAAATCGTTTTGGACTCTCTGAACAAAATCGCCTATGACGACGACGCGCAGGTCTGCCGCCTGCTGGTCGAGAAGCGATATGGGGAGACCCCGCAAGTGCTTGTCAGATTGAGCGAGCTGGAACCATGAAGATTTTATACTACATCTTAGCCTTTGCGATGGGCTACTTTTTCCGCAAATGCGGGCAGGCCCACAAGAAGCATGACGAGCCGGACAGCCATGCAGAAGAGCTTATCCGGCGCGAACAGGAAGCCGAAACTTTCGGCGATCTTTGAAAGGAGCATCACAATGGCCATCACCAACTACGAAGAAATGTCCATCACGTCCCCGGCCTTTAACACCGTCCGCGAAGCCTTTGACGTCGCCTTGCAGCGGCTTTTGAAGAAGATGGAGAAGTCCAAAATGGACGAGGGCCAGATTGCCTGAACATCACCGTCACCAACGAGGACGTCTTTACCGATGGCGATGCAGAACTGGGCGACACCGACGGCCCGGAAAAAAAGCCTGTCCTGAAATACAAGATCACGACCACTGTACCAATCAAGGACACCGACGACGGCAAAGCCGATACTGGCATGGCCCTTGTCTGGGATAAAGACCTTGGCCGTTATGTGCTGGTCTATATGCAGACCAACCAGACCTCTATGTACGACAACCCGCCCGCAGGCGGCCCCCAGCAGACCACCATGAACCCCGCGCAGCAGATCGGCAGGGGAGCGGCGCACTGATCGACATTAGCACTTTCAGGCCGGACGACGACACCGACGACGAATAACCCCCATCGGGCAGCTTTTTGGGCATAAAAAAGAGCCGCCCACCCTCAAACCTCAAATGGCCTAAGAATGAACGGCGCCGGACAACCGTTATTATACCATTTGAGCGGAGGAAATGCAAGTGCAGCAGTCAGCGAAAGATCGGCTTTCTGAATACCTGCCGATGGCAATGGAGAATAAAAATCGGCTTGCCCGCTTAAATGATATGCGGGACGCAGCCGGGGGCCTGACGGGTATACCCGAAAGCGACGGCAGCGTACACACGGCCGGGAACAGCCATAAGATGGAAGCCGCGGTCGAACGCTACCTCGAATATGAAAAGAAGATTCAGCCGCTTTTGAAAGCCAACGCTGACAAAATGGCCGAACTGGAACACATGGTCGATTCCATTCCCGATGGCTTGCAGCGCGAAGTCCTGCGCCTGCGGTACATGGACGCCGAAAGTGAGGACACCTGCCGGCCGAAAAAATGGAACGCTGTTGCTCTCACTCTTTACGGCAGCGACGACCGAAAATACATTGAAGCTGTCCACCGCATTCACAAAAAGGCCATTTTGACCCTAGAAAATACAGAAAATGTACCACAAATGAGTGTAAATGAGTATAAATGAGGTAGATTGCGCATACAAATCTGTGATACTATCACAATGCGAAAAGCGTCAGGGAGCTTCCGACACTCCCTGACGCCGGACGCAAAGAGAATAGCGCACTCATTCTTTTCTCTGCCCTACCACCTGACCGCAGCAGCGGCCGGGTGGTTCTTTTTTGCGCAGAAATTGGGATGGGCCAGCGCAAAAGGGCAAAATACACCCGAAAGGAGGAAAGAACTGTGTACTACATCATCTGCAAACTGGACGTTCCCGGCTTCCACAACTGGCCGGACGCCCCGGCGGGCCTTGAATACCTGCGCAGCATCCACCGCCATGTGTTCAACATCACTGCAAGGATTCCCGCCACCCACGACAACCGCGATCTGGAAATCATCCAGACACAGAACCGCATCCACCATTTTCTGTCCGACCGTTTCGGCGACGAAAACGGCCACATGATGCTTGGCTCCATGTCCTGCGAAATGCTGGCGAAGCTGATCGCTGATACTTTCGGCTGCACCGAAGTCACCGTGCAGGAAGATGGGCAGGGAGGTGGCGTCTATGTTAGGGAGTAACGTCAAAGTTCATTTTGCCGGAAGCGATGGCAGCAAGGAAAACTTTTGCGCCCTTGTTGCGGCAGATACCCGCTACCGCCTGTACAGCTGCTATAACTACATCGTCAACAAGAAGCCCGACGATGATTTCAGGCTGCCGGAAGATGATATTATTCTGGAACAGCAGAAGCAGCAGAAACACGTCATTCAGGATTCGGGCCTGTTCACCCTGATGTTTGGTGCCAGCAAGGGCCAGCAGCAGACCATCTCGACCCTGACCGAATGGCAGGACAAGCTCATTGCCTTTGTCAAGCAGAACCACATCACCGCATCCTGCGTCGAGATTGACTGTCAGAAAGTCCTTGGCCCGGAAGAAGCGTGGTATTTCCGTCAGCGCATGAGAGATCTTCTGCCCGAAAACAAGCAAATCAACGTCTTTCATTTTGAGGACGGCTTGAAAGGTCTTGACCGCCTGATCGAATTTGCCGATTACATCGCCGTCAGCGTCCCGGAATGGCGCATTGTAAAGCCGCAACCCACAAGCAGGATATACGCTACATCACCCACTACATCAAAAACAAGAAGCCGGAGATCGACATCCATTTGCTTGGCTGCACCGACTTCAAAATCATCCGCGAGAACAATTTCTGCACATCGGCCGATAGCACGAGCTGGCTGTCCGGCGTGAAGTACGGATATTTCAACGATGGTATCAAAAAAGAACACATCCGCAATTTTAAGCGCAGCCTGTACAACGAGCGCGAAGCACAGGTAAAGGCTATGATGCTGGCCCGTGGCATCGAGCCGACAGGCAAAAAGCTGGTATATACCACAAACGCCAGCCTTTGCGCGACCATCTGCAAAGACCTGTATGCCCGCACCTGCGGCCCGCAGGACTGAACCAAAAGGAGAAGCACAATGAAAAAAAACGACAAGAACTATTCCATCCTGCTGACCCTGTTCGTGATCTCCATCGTCATTGCGAACGTCGTCGGCAGCCGCACCATTACCACCGGCATCCACCTTGGCCCCATCACCCTGTCCACATCCGGCGGCGCGATCACCTAGCTGTCACGTTCCTGTGTACCGACATCGTCGCGATCTGGGGCCGCAAGAAAGCGCAGAGCATGGTTTTCTTTGGCTTTGTAGGCCAGATTTTCGCAACCATCGCAATTATCCTTACAGGCTGGTGCAGAGCAGTAGACCCTGTTATTGATGGCGCATACCAGACGCTTTTAGGCCAGAACTGGGTTTTCGTCATCGGCAGCCTGTGCGCCTATTACGCATCCCAGAGCTGGGACGTCTTTGTGTTCCACAAAATCCGTGATGCCTACATCCGCAAGCATGGAGACGTAAAGGGCGGCCGCTGGATCTGGAATAACGGCTCCACCTGCACAAGCCAGATCATCGACACCGCCATTTATGCCTTTATCAGTTTCGGTCTGGGCCTTGGCTGGGCATTTACCCCGGAGGCCGCATGAACCTTATCGGCATGATGATCGGCCAGTATCTCCTGAAAGCCTGCCTTGCTCTGGCAGATACGCCGTTCTTCTATTTCTTCACCCGCCGGGAGGTAACAGAACATGGCAATGAATATCAGGAGAATGCAGCTTGCCGATCTTAACCCGGCAGACTACAACCCCCGCAAAGACTTACAGCCGGACGACCCCGCATACCTGAAGATCAAACAGAGCCTTGAAACCTTTGGCATGGTCGAGCCTATCATCTGGAACGAAAGAACCGGGCACATCGTGGGCGGCCACCAGAGAATCAAGGCCCTACGCGATATGGGCGAAGCCGAAACCGACGATGTCGTCATAAACGAACCCCTCAAAGAGGAAAAGAAGCTGAACGTCATCCTCAACCGCGCCAAAGGCCGCTGGGATAATGAAAAGCTGGCCCCCTTGATGCAGGAGCTTTCCGAACGCGGCGACGTTTCCCTCACAGGCTTTGAGGACTACGAGCTGCAAGGACTGATCGACCAGTACCAAAACCGTCTGGCCGACATCCTCGATTATTCACCGCCTGAACCGCAGCCGGACAACGAGCAGGAAGAAGAAACCCCTGCCGACGCCACATTCTCAATGATCTTTTCCATCCCGGCACAGTACAAGGACGCCGTGGACGCATACCTCGAACAGGACGACGCCCGCGAAACCCTCGCCGCTGCCATCATGGAAAAAATCAGAGGGGAGGACTAACGCATGGAATTTGAAGTAAAGCGCATCGCGGACATGAACCGCGCCGCCTATAACCCCCGCGTCGATCTCCAACCCGAAGATGAAGAATATCAGGCCATCGAGCGCAGCTTGAAGCGTCACGGTCTGGTACAGCCTATCGTTTGGAACCGCCGCACCAATACCGTTGTTTCCGGCCACCAGCGTTTGACCGTCCTTGAAGCGCAGGGCGAAACCGAAGTCACCGTTTCCGTCGTCGATCTGGACGACATCCAGGAAAAAGAGCTGAACGTCGCCCTGAACAAAATCACCGGCGAATGGGACGACGATAAACTTTCCGTCATCCTCAACGAGCTGGGCGAAGAAGCGACCGACACTGGTTTCACACTCCCGGAAATCGACGTTTTGAGGGATGAACTCAAATCCTACTTTGACGACGTGACCGCACCCGACGAAGAAGAACCCACCGAGGAGCCGGAAGAATCTTTCCTGCTTAGCCTGACCTTTGATGCAGCCGACGAAAAGCCCCTGAAAGCCTACATCAAGGAGCACAGCGAAGATGCTGTCGTGAGGATCATCGTCGATACCGTCACCGCGTCGGCATGACCGGGCTGTTTCTCCCTGCATGACCCTGTAAGGAGAATGCCATGGAAAAACAGGTCAAAACAAAGGTCTGGGAGCAGCAGCCGAAAGAGAGTGACCCGGCCTATGCTGCGTTCTCCATCTACCGGGACATGGGCAAAAACCGCACCGTCGCGGCGGTGGTAAGGGAGTGCGGCAAGAATCGGAGCTTAATCGACCGCTGGCACAAGGGCCACAACTGGGCCGCCCGCTGTCGGGCCTACGATAACAGCATCGACGAAGAAGCCCGCAAAAAGCCGCCGTAGAAGCGGCCAACATCCGCAAAACGCACCTGCAAATAGCTGCCCAGCTCCAACTAAAGGCACTGAACGCGCTGAACCTGTTGGCCCCGGAGGATATGACGCCCCGCGACATCAAGGAAATGCTGAAGCTGGCCCTTGAAGTCGAAAACAACCTCGTACTGGAAAAGGCCCCGCAGGAGGACGCCACAGCCGCGCCCACCCTGATGCAGACCATCGAAGAAGCCTATCAGCGCAGAATGGACGGTGAAACCCCACATGACGAGTGACGCTGTTCTGTTCTACGCTGACCACCCGGTCGAGTTTGTCGAGGACGTCATAGGAGCAAAGCCGGACACGGAGCAGGCCAAAATCCTGCGAAGTCTGGCCGCCAACCCCATGACCGCCGTTCGGTCTGGACACGGCATCGGCAAGAGCGCGGTGCAGGCGTGGGCGATTATCTGGTTTATCTGCACCCGGCCCTATCCGAAAATCCCCTGCACAGCCCCCACACAGCACCAGCTGTATGACATCCTCTGGGCCGAGGTGTCAAAATGGCTGCGCAGCAACCCCGCATTGCAGCGGGAGATCATCTGGACACAGGAGCGCGTCTACATGGCCGGGGCAAAAGAAGAATGGTTTGCCGTTGCCCGAACGTCAAACACCCCGGACGCCCTGCAAGGCTTCCACTCCGAAAGCCTGCTGTTCATCATCGACGAAGCATCCGGCGTGGACGACAAGGTCTTTGAGCCTGTATTGGGCGCACTGTCCACAGAGGGAGCGCGGCTGCTGATGTGCGGAAACCCCACACAGCTGCAAGGCTTTTTCTATGATGCGTTCCATAAGAACCGGGCCGAATATCACACCATCCACGTTGACGACCGAAACAGCCCCCGCGTGTCGCAGGAGTATATAGACCGCATCCGCACCATGTACGGCGAGGATTCCGACGTTTTCCGCGTCCGCGTCGCCGGGGATTTTCCGAAGTCTGAAAAGGACGTCTTTATCCCGCTGTCGATGGTCGAGAAGTCCATCAACACCGACTGGAAAGAGCCGGAAAAGCCGCTATCCGTGCATATCGGCTGCGATGTCGCCCGATTCGGCGATGATAAAACCGTCATCGGCTACAAGATCGACGAGAAGATCTATTTCCACCAGAAGATACAGGGACAGGACACCGTGCGAACCGCGCATGAAATAGCCCTGCTGGGATGCAGGCTTGTTGACAAATACCACCTCGAAACCGCTATCCCGGTCAAAATCGACGACGGCGGCGTCGGCGGTGGCGTGACCGACAACCTGCGCCAGATAAAACGCTCTGACCCTGACCGCTTCTGGTGGCTCTCCATTGTCCCGGTCAAGTTCGGCCAGATCATCCGGCACAAATACTACCACGACACGACCACCTACATGATGGCCGTTGTTAAAAAGCTACTCCAAACCATTGACGACGACGGCAACGAAAAGCCTGTCGAACTTATCCTGCCCGACGATGCAGACTTGGCTGCGCAGCTCTCCACCCGCAAATACGGCATCACGGAGAAAAGCAAGGTCAAAATCGAAAGCAAAAAGGACGTCAAGGCCAGAGGTCAGCCGTCCCCGGATGAAGCTGACTGCGTCCTGCTTTTGTGCCTGCCCGTCAAGCCCTCAAAGGCCCACCCGCCAAAGGGCACAGGAAGAAAGGAGTAAACCCCATTGTCAACGAAAAAGAACCCCCGGCCCATGCAGGCCCGCATCATCAAGGGCAAGAACTACACGCCACCCTTGCAGCCCATCAAAAAGGCCGACACCACGACGCAGGTCACGGAGCAGGAAGCCTTTAACGCGGGCGACTGGATTGAGCCGCCCTATGAGCTGGCTGGCTTGCATGATCTTGTCCGGGAATCGACCATCCTGCCGCAGTGCATCCGCGCCTACAAAGACAACATTGCAGGCTTTGGCATCGGCGTCCGCTATGCTGAGGACGTCAAAGAGAGCGATGAAGCCAATGTGGAATATAATCGCATGGCCCAGATCATCGAGCTGCTGAACACCGAGCAGGACACAAAGGAAGTCTTTGAAGACCTCATTGAAGCCCGCGAAACCTACGGCGTGGCCTACCTCGAAGTTATCCGCAATCTGGATGGGGAAGTGCAGCAGATCGAATTTCTGCATGATACGCCATCCATCCGAATGACCGTCCCACTGGAGCCGCGCATCGAAACCACCTATTTCAACCACGGCGAAGCTGTGCAGCGCAAGAAGAAGTTCCGCAAGTTCCGGCAGCAAGTCGGCGGCAAGACCGTCTATTTCAAAGAGTTCGGCGACCCGCGCCGCATGGACTGGCGCGATGGCCGTTACCTCGAAGATGGCGAAGTCCTCGACATTGCCTATGAAGCAAACGAGATCCTGGACTTCTCTATCGGCATCCAGCCCTACGGCGAAGTGCGCTGGATAGGGCAGGTCTTGGGCGTCGATGGCAGCCGCCGCGCCGAACGGCTCAATAATAACTACTTCATCAACGGCCGGCATACGCCCCTGATGATTATGATTCAGGGCGGCACACTGACCAACGAGAGCTATGACAAGCTCACAAAGTACATGGACGACATCAAGGGCGAAGCAGGGCAACACGCCTTTATTATCCTCGAAACCGAATCCACCGACAGCAAGACCGACTTTGACGAAACTGAGAAGCCGAAAATTGAGGTCAAGGATCTGGCGTCCATCCTGCAAAAAGATGAACTGTTCCAGTCCTACATGGACAACAACCGCAAAAAGGTACAGTCGTCTTTCCTGCTGCCCGACCTGTACACCGGGTACACGACCGACTTCAACCGTGCCACCGCGCAGACCGCGCAGGAGGTCACGGAGAAGCAGGTTTTCCAGCCGGAACGCAAGAGCCTTGCATGGGCCATCAATAACCGGCTGCTGAACGCCTACGGTTTTAAGTACGTCGAAGCTTATTTCTTGGAGCCGAACATCTCCAACCCGGACGACATCACAAAGCTGCTGACCGCCGCAACAGCCGCAGGCGGCGTCACCCCCAACAAGGCGAAAGAAATCCTCTACAAGTATCTTGGCGAGGATTCCGACGACTACGACGAAGAATGGGGCAACGTCCCGCTGTCCATCACCAACAGCCCCAGCAGCGGCGCTTTGACCTTGGCGCACTCACGATGGCCATTGATGGCAAAATCCAGAAAGCGGCCAGTCGCCCGGAGGACGCGCAGGTCTACGCCGTGATGAAAGAAGTTCGGAAGCTGCTGGTCGATCTCAAACAGCAGCAGGAGGGCGAACAGTGAAACAGCGTCTTGTTATCCGTCCGTGCTACTGCGACCGCATAACAAAGGCCATTGACGCTATATCCGCAAGGCCGACAATGACCTGTCTAAGCAGCTGGGAAAGGAAGGCTATGCGAAACCAAAGAAAACGCTCCAATACGCGCAAGATATTGAGGACGACGTGGCCGACATACTCACCGAGGAAACGGACTACTTTGTTCGAGAAGCTAAAGCGGCTGGCAGCCTGGATGAGTTTGAAAAGAAACTCCCGGCTGTAACTGCTGCCACCCCTGCAACCGCCAAATTGAGCAAAGCCTTTGCTGCCCGCCTGTCCAAGTTCCTGCCCGAATACGCGGCCTACTACCTGAAGCAGACCGACAAGAGCTTGAAACTCGACCGGGTATCAAAGCGCACGACCGCATGGATTGAAAACTGGAGCGGCGAGCTGGCAGGCCTTATGAGGACGACCAGCAAAGACCAGCTGGAAGCATGCTCAAAAAGGAAATCAGCAACGGCGGAAACATCTCCCAGTTTTGCGTTGACCTCATAAACTCCAGCATGGAAAAGAGGGCAAAGGAGAATACTGGACATCCCACTACCGCGCCCGCCGGGTGGCGGTCACTGAAATTCTGGGGGCGCACAGCGTCGCCCAGCAGGAAGCCTTTATGCAGTCCCCGGCTGTTGAAAGCAAAGGCTGGATGCACACCGGAAACTACCGCAACGAACCCCGGCAAAATCATATCGACATGGACGGCCAGATCGTCGCCAAAGACCAGCCTTTTGAGCTGATTGGAGCCGACGGCATCGTCTACCATCCCATGTACCCGCGTGACGTTATCCTGCCCGCAGGCGAACGCATCAACTGCCACTGCATCCAGCAGCCTATTGTTTCGGAGGACATTCTGGGCCTGCCACTGGAAGAGCGGAAAAAGCTCCAACAGCAGGCCATCGACGACATGGACGACGAATGGGAAGCCGAGCTGGACGCACAAAACAAGGCGAAAGCCGGAATTGAGGATGAATAAACATGATCGTAACCATTGATGAAGCCCGCGTGAGCTATCCCAGCATCAAGCTGGACGGCATGGAACTTTCCGGCATGATCAGGTCTTACACTTTGCATCATGCTGTCGATGAAGTTCCCACTTTGGAGCTGGAGCTTTTACCCGGCACTGATCTGGATGAGGTCAAAGCCATTCTGGACAGCCCGAACGTGGTCGTTTTGCCCACCGCAATGCAGGACGAAAAGACCGAACCCCCGGCTGAACCTAATACCTGATAAAAAGCAGCGGCAACGCTGCTTTTTATATTGCCCGAAAACAGGAAAAGGAGGTGAGCACATGGCAAAACCTGTAAACAAGGCAAAAGAAATCACAGACGCGCGAATCTCTTTCGTGTCCCTTGTCGATAAGGCCGCCAACAAGCGGCCTTTTCTTATCGTCAAAAACGAGGACGGCAAGGCGGCCTTTACCACATACGGCAGAATCATCAAGTCCGACGACAACCGCCATTTTGTGACCGGCATCGTCTACGAGCCTATGACCGAGGACGCCCACGGTAACTATATGACCGCCGACGAAATCGCAAAGGCAGCCTTTTGGTTTGCCAAAAACGGCAACAAGGTCGATTTGCAGCACAACTTTGTGTCCGAAGAGGGAACCGCTGTTGTCGAAAGCTGGATTGCAAAATCTGACTGCGACATCGGCGGCGAAACCGTCAAAGAGGGCACTTGGCTGATGACCATAGAGATCAACGACGACAGCCTTTGGCAGTCCATCCAGAACGGCGAAATCACCGGGCTTTCGATGGGCGGCCTTGGCGTATATGCACAGGAGGACACCGATTTGAGTAGCGCATCTGTAACCAAATCACAGGGCCGCGTCGAAAAGGGCGCGGTCACTGACAATTTTAAGCAGTCGAACACGAGCAGCAGCTTTTGGAACGCCTTTGACGCTCTGCGCAGTGCCCTGTACAGCTACAACAGCTACACCGGGGCCTACACCTACCAGACCGACGAAGACGCCATCAAGGCCGCGCTGGAAGAGTTCGGCACGATCATCACCAACCTGCTGACCGATGCAAGCAGCGAAAAGCCCCTGACCAAATCCCTGTTCGAATGCAAGCCCACCCCGGAGCTGGGCCGCATCGAAAAGGCCGGCCGCAGCCTGAGCGCAAAGAACCGGGAAGCCTTGCAGGGCTTGTATGACAGTCTGGGCACGTTCCTTGCGTCCGTCGATGCAAACCCCGACAAGGACAAACCCGGCGGCGATACCGGCACGGCCGAGGACGACCAGCAAGCCGACAAGGGCAAGGACAAGAAGCAGGCAGCGGACGATAACAAAAAGGCTGCTGCTGGCAACGATTCTGCCGCGTCCGATAACAAAACCGACGACCCCGACAACAAAACGTCGGGCGACGATACATCCATCGAAACCACCAAAACCACTAAGGAGGGCAAAACCATGACCAAGAGCGAAGCCGAAAAGCTGGTGCAGGAAGCCGTTGCAAAGGCACTGGGCCAGCAGCAGACCGAGCAGCAGGCCCCGGCCGCCGTCGCAAAGGCAGCGGACGAGGAAATCACCCCGGACTTTATCCAGAACGCCGTTGATGCAGCCATCAAAAAGGCACTGGGCCAGCAGGAGCCGGAACAGAAGCAGGAGCAGCAGCTCACCAAAGCCGACCTGTCCGACCTGATCGACGGCATCGTCGCAAAGTCCGTCAGCGCAGTGCTGAACAGCCGCGCCAACCCCACCAACCTGAACGGTGCATCCGGCACTGTCCAGAAGTCCGCCGCGCAGGATGAATGCTACCTGCACGGCATCCTGTAAGTGAAAAAGGAGGACACCAATATGCCGCGTTCCATTGAAGACATCATCCGCAACGCCATCAACACCGGTGACTTTACCCCCAGCGCAGGCGCGGGCACCCTGTCCAGTGAGCAGGCCCGCAAGTTCATTCAGCAGACCTTTGAAGCCACCACGCTGGGCGGCCTTGTTCGCCACGAAATGCGCACCGCACGTTCCGGCGAGATCGACAAGATCGGCATTGCATCCCGCCTGCTGCGTGAGAAGACCGAGGACACCGACGACGGCTACCGCGCAGGCGTGAACACCACCTCGATCAAGTACGCCTGCACCCCTGTTCGTCTGCCTTGGGAAATCACCGAGGAAACTCTGCGCGAGAACATCGAGGGCCAGAACCTTGAGAACATCATCACCAACATGATGACCACCCAGACCGGCATTGACGCGCTCGACCTGTACCTGAACGGCGACGAGAAGTTCGCAAAGGTCAAGACTTTCAGCGCGTCCACCGCCTACCAGAAAGGCGACCTCGTTTCCAACGACGGCAAGGTCTACGAGTTCACCGCAGCCCACAGCGCAGGCGCATGGACTGGCACTGATGCCGTGGCCCTTGCACTACCGGCGACGCCGACTTCCTGAAAGTCAATGACGGCTGGATTAAGCAGCTGCGTGAGGGCGCACACGTCGTGGACGCCACCGCGAACAACTCCATGACGCTGGATATGTTCTACAACTCCCTGCACGCTATGCCGAACAAGTACAACAACGGCAAGCTGCGCTGGCTGATGTCCCCCCATCGTGCGCAGGAGTGGGAGCTGCACCTGCTGAACCAGATCATCGACAAGGGCGGCGCGGTGCCTGATTCCATCTACAACAGCCCCGCAAAGGTGCCTGTCGTCGAGTGCCCGTCCCTGCCTGATGACAAGATCATTCTGACCGACCCGAAGAACCTGATCGTCGTCAACACCTACGGCATGAAGATCAGAAAGACCGTGGAGGCAAGGAAGCCATTATGAAGGACAAGCGTTTCTACGTTGTCCACTTTGACTTTGACCCCATCATCGAGGAGCTGGACGCGGCTGCCATCATCACCAACATTAAGTGATCTGGCCCCGCTGATACGAAAGGCAGGAGAACAGAATGACGTACCACCTCAGACTGAAAAACGCTATGTCCTACACTGGCGTGGTCAATGCCACGCGGCAGGAACCCGATGTTTTTACCGCAGATGAAACCATTAAAACCGCCGCCCTGCGCAGCGGCTACTTTGATCTGGTCGATGTTCTGGCTGAACAGGACACGGCCGCCCCAGCTGACGCCGACACCATCCCGCTGACCCCGGCAGGGGAGCAGGCCGACGATGGCAGCACCCCGGCCACCCTTGACCGGGCCTACCTCGAAAGCCTGTCCTTTGCCGAGTTGAAGCGTCTGGCAAATGACATGGACGTCCCGGTCACGAAGACCACGAAAAAGGCCGAGCTAATCGACACGCTGGCCGCCGAGACCGTCACCGTCCCGGCAGAAGCCGACGACACCGAGCCGGATTTTGGGGAGGTCTGACCCATGCCCGCACGTCCTTGGATAACCCCGGAGCAGGTGCGTGAATACTCCGAAACGCCGGAAGTCGTCGCACGGACGGACGCAAAGCTGACCGTGGACATCTCCCGCGCTGAACAGTACATCCTGACCTACACCCACAACAAGGGGCTGCTGGACATGGACGAGCTGCCGGAGAGCGTCAAGACCGCCTGCATCCTGCTGGCCGAAGCCTACGCCCACAATGCCGCGCTGACGTCCTCTAAAACGCTGAAATCCGAAACCTTTGACGATTACAGCTATTCGGCCGATCATTCGGACATCGAAGTCCGCAACCTCGATCTGGCCGCCCTGCTGGACGACTACGTCGTGGCAGCAGCCAACGGCACAGTCACCATGCGTATGCGGCGGCTGTAAGGGGGCACAACATGGCATTTGAACAATTTCTCAACGACCTGTGCAACATCTACCATGTGCAGAAAGACACAGGCTCCCCCGGCTATGGCCTGAACAAACAGCCGACCTTTTCCTACCCGGCAGAGCCGGACGTCCCCGGCGTCGCCTGTCATTTCGGCGTCAAGAGCGAAAGCACATCCATCAACCAGACCGCCCCGGTCAACGTCAAGGAATCCCGCATCAAGCTGACCCTGCCCACCGGGACGGACGTGCGCCTGAACGATAAGATCATCGACAAGAAGAACGGCTATGAGTACATCGCGGAAATCCCGCACGACGTCCACGGCCACCACATTTTTGTCTATGTCACCGCAAAGGGCCAGCAGAGGTATTTGTGATGGCGACCGTCAACGTGGACGTTTCCGAATTTCGCGCCTTTTTCCAGAAGATGGGCAAAGCCGCATCCGGGGATTTTAAGCGCGAAATGGAGCTTTTCTTGGAGGGCCTTGGCAACGAGTTCTTGCGCATCCTGCAAGACGAAATTGTCCGGCGAAAGGTCATGGACACACGCCAACTGCTGGCGTCCTTTGAGAAAGGGGAGCAGGGCAACGTCTGGGAGCTTTCCGACGGCGACCTGACGCTTGAAGTCGGCACAAACGTCGATTATGCGTCCTACGTCAACGATGGCCACTGGACGAACCCCAAAGGCGTACAGTACCGCTTTGTCCCCGGCTACTGGCTGGACGATGGCCGCTTCATTTACGACCCATCCGCAGAGGGCGGCATGGTGCTGAAACAGCACTGGGTCGAGGGCAAGCACTACTGGGAAAGCGCGTTGCGCATCCTCGACAAGATGATGCCCGACCTGCTGGACGCAAAGCTCCAAACTTGGCTTGATGAATATTTCGAGTAATCGACTTTCCAGCACCGGGAAGTCGATTTCATTTTGCCATCATGCCAGTTTTGGGGCCATCTGACCGAACGAAACCCACAAAAAAGGAGAACTCATGCTGGAACAGGACTTAGCCAGCATCATGCGTTTTCTGACCGAAAAGAGCGGCAACCCGGCCCCGTACTACAACAACGTGCCCGAACAGTTCCGTGTCCCGGCAATCTACTTTCCCCGCCCGGACATCGGCAGTAGCGGCGACACGCTGAACACCTACGCACTGGATTTTTCCCTTTTCGTCAAATTCTTTCACCGCACGAAAGAGGACGCATACGAGCTTGGCTACACGGCTCTGAACGCTCTGCTGGAACGTCGCAACAGGGTCCCGCTGATCGACGAATCTGGCAAGCCGACAGGGAAGTATATCCGCATCCGTGACCCCACCCTGCGGGCCGTGGACGAAAGCGCGGTACAGCTGCAAATCGACTGGACAGCCAGAAAGCCGTTTGCAGACGCACCCGAAACAATGATGCAGACCTACGAGATCGAAACCCAGATCAAGAGGTCTTATGATGCTGCGAAAGCAGAACAGGAGGTTTTGTATGGCATCCAAAGCAACCACTGAACAGGCAGCGGCGAAGTTCCCGCTGGAATCCCTGCGCAAGAACTGCCGTGCAGTCTTTGGCGTGTCGTCCTGCGTCTTTGCAGGCGCAACCGCTGACCTGCCCGACGGTGAGTATACCAAAGAAGATATCAAGCCCGCATCGACGCATGGGCCGCAAAGGAGGTCAAATAATGGCTGGTGGTAAGTTTGACAAGCTGGCCGGAAAGACCCGGCCCGGCACCTACATCAATTTCAAGAGCGAGCGCACCGATACCGTCGGCACCAGCGAGCGCGGTACCGCCATCATCCCGCTGATGAAGCCCGCCTATGGCCCCGCTGGCACCTACATCGAGCTGACCAACGCTGGCCCGGATGCAGCCTATGCAAAGCTGGGCTTTAGTGTCTATGACAGCGACGCCAACCGCCAGATGCTTCTGATCCGCGAGGCTTTCAAGAACGCAAACAAGGTGCTGGTCTACATCGTAAAGGATGGCACGAAAGCAACCGCGACCAATGAAGCCACGCCCACCCTGACCGCCACCGCAAAATACGGCGGCAGCCGTGGCAATGCTCTGACCGTCACCGTGGCCGCAAACCCCGTGGAAGGCTTTGACGTCACCGTCAGTCTGGCGGGCAACACCGTTGCGTTCTACGAGAGCCTGACCACCGTGGACGACCTGATCGCCCAGAACTGTGAATACGTCACCTTTACTGGTTCCGGCGCACTGGCAGCCGTCGCCGCGATGAACCTCACCGGCGGCACGGACGCCACCCCGCAGAACTCCGACGTCACTGCATTTCTGGACACGCTGGAGGGCGTCAAGTTCAACACCGTCGCCATTCCCACCACCGACAGCAGCTTGCAGGCGGCCATCAAGACGAAGATCAAATATCTGCGTGAAAGCATGGGCCGCGGTGTACAGGCCGTCGTTCCTAACTTTGCCGCAGACTACGAGGGCATTATCTCCGTCAAGAATGGCTACTCCATCGACGAGACAACCTGTCCGCTGCTGAAGCCTGTGCATGGGTGGCAGGCGCAACCGCTGGCGCGTCCTACACCGAAAGCCTGACCTATAAGGCAGTCGATGGCGCAACTGGCCTGAACCCGGCTCTGACCCACGAGGAATATGTGGACGCCATCAACAAGGGACACTTTGCTTTCTCTGTGTCCGAGGAAAACAAGATCATCGCCGAGTACGACATCAACAGCCTGACCAGCTTTAAGCAGCCGAAGGATGAAACCTACCGCAAGAACCGTGTCATCCGCGTTATGGACACGTTCCAGGAATCCGTGCAGCTCAACTTCCCGCCCAACAAGTATGCCAACAGCTCTGTCGGCTGGGACATCATGGAGGCGTCGGTAAGTCCATCCTGAAGCAGTTTGAGGACGTCGGCGCGATCACCAACGTGGATTATGACGCGGATTTCCTTGTTGACCGTGAAGCGTCCTATGGCGATAAGACCTATTTCGATGTCAACCTACAGCCTGTGGACAGTGCAGAAAAGCTGTTCTTCACCGTCCACACCCACTAAACGGAAAGGAGCGTAAACCATGGAATATAACGTGCGCCCGATTTCTATCCGCGATGGTAAAATCATCATCGACGGTGTCGAAGCTGGTGATTCTGTCAGCGCAAGCGGCGTTTTCACCCCCGATACTTGGAGCGGCAAGCAGCTGGGCGACAAGTCGAACAGCACCCGCTGGCTGGGCTACAACATCACCGTCGCTCTGACCCGCCACCGCTCTAATCCTTGGATTAAGGAAGTCATCAAGAAGTATAAGGACACTGGCAAGACCCCGGAAATCACTATTCAGGGCATCATGTGTGACGGCGATTCCGACTTTTTCGACAAGTATGGCAACGACGTCTGTACCTTTGTCGGCTGCGTCCCGACTGGTGCAATGCCGCTGACCTCTCTGGACAGCAACGGCGATGTCGTCACCGACAGCCTGACCTTTAACGCCCGCAACTTCCTGTAAGCCGCCACAGCGGTGAAAAAGGGCGATTTTTACCGCTGTGAAAACATCACAACAACAAACTGAATGCAAAGCCGCCCCTTTTGACGAATCACGTTTGAAAGGGGCGGCTTTTTCTTTTTATGGAGGTTTTAACATTATGGCTACTGCAAACAAAAGTCTGAAATTCTTCATGCGTCCGCAGGAGGAGCAGATCGTCACCTTTACCGGCCCCGAATCCTTTAAGGACGATGAGGCAACCCCATCGAGTTTGAGGTCAAGGTACTTCCCCAGCGCGAGATCGACAAGATCAATAACATCTACCGCAAGCGCAGCATTGCCACCGACAAGAAGGGCAACCCGATTGTCGATGGCGGCGAAATCGTCTGGCGTACCGAGCGCGACCCTGCGCGTTCCCTGCGGCATATCGTCGTGGCCGCCTTGCAGTACCCGAAGCTGGACGACAAGGCCCTGATGGACTACTACAAGTGCGTGGACATCACCGATATGCCCCTGCTTGTGTTCAACAACCACAAGGACTACGACTACGTTACCAAGCACGTTCTGCAGGCTCTTGGTATTGTCGAAGCTCCGAAGGATGAAGACACCCTGAACGATGCAAAAAACTGATAAAGGCGGCTGGCTCTGATGGCTACTGGGCACACACGCTTTGGCAGCGTCACGGCCTACGCCCGGAAGAGTACGACGCCATGCCGCGAAAGATGCAGCTTTTTTATATCGCATCCGAGCTTGTTGTCGATGAAGAACAGCAACTTGCCCGCATACAAGCTGAAGCCGCGAGGAGGTGAGAACTAAATGGCAAACTTAACAGCAAAATTCCAGCTTATCGACGAAATGAGCCAAAAGCTGGAGGGCATTGCCGCAACTGGCGAAGCTATGCTGGACAACTGGGAATCGGCAGGAGATACAGCGAGTGCGGCCCTGGATGGAATTTCATCCTCTGCAAGCTCTCTTGAATCGTCCTTGGACGGGGCGACAAGCATCCTCGAAAAATACAATGCAGCAGCGGACGACGCGGCCCAGAAAACCGACTACTGGACGAACGCGGTCGGCGGCTACGATAAAGCCATGATGGAAGCCACATACTCCACGCAGGAGCTTGTCGATATGGGCGTCAAGTCCACCGCCGCGCTGGACGACCTGAACGACATGATGGCCCTCTGCGAAAAGTCGTCCGATGAACTCTCGAAGTCCGTCGAAGCATCGGCCGGCATCCATGACGAGCTGACCGCGTCCATCAAGAAAACGGGCGACCAGCTCGATGACCTCATGCAGAACGAAAAGCTCTCTGCCGAAACAAAGGACGGACTGAAAGCCGCCAGCGATGCAGCAGCGGAAGCCTCAAAGAACTTGCACAGGCCCAGCTTGACGCCGACGCCGCGATGCAGAACTACCAGCAGGTCATGGCATCCGGCACGGAAGACCTTGACAAGCTGGAAGCCGCCGCAGAGCAGGCGGGCCATGCTGCCGAATCTCTGGCAGCCGCCAACGGCAAGGCCAGCGACGCCACCGACGCGCTGGCAAAGTCCACCCAAAAGGCAAGCGACGAAGCGGACAAGGCCAGCAAGACCGGGCTGAAGCAGTTGAAACCATCGCCCAGGCCCTTGCAGCGGCCGGCATAACGGCCACCATCAAGGAGATCACCTCTGCGGTCTACGACTTGACCGATACTTACAGCAACGCGGAAAAAATCATCGTCAACGCCACCGGCGCGACCGGGGACGCGCTGGACAGTCTGGGCGCAAGTATGCTCAAAGCCTACTCCGGCAATGACGATGCACTCGACGCCGTGGCCGGAGCAGTTGGCGAAATCAATACCCGACTGGGCTACACTGGCGACACGCTGTCCGAAGTCACCGGGGAATTTCTGGACTTTGCCGACATCACCGGGCAGGATGTCGTCGGCTCTGTGCAGCTCGTCACAAAGGTGATGAACAAATGGGGCGAGGATTCTTCCAAGCTACCGAACGTCCTTGATGATTTGGCCTATGCGGGCCAAATCTCTGGCCTGTCCGTCACGACCCTGAGTAATACCCTGATCACCGGCGCATCGTCCTTGCAGGAAATGGGCCTATCGCTCGAAAACGCCATCGGCTGCTGGCAAAAATGGAGCTTTACGGCGTCGAGGGCACGTCCACCATCACGGCCATGCGCACCGCCGTCAAGAACTTTGCCGCCGACGGTCTGGATGCACAGGAAGCCCTGCAAGATACCATCACCGAAATTGCCAACATGAAAGACAGCTCCGAAGCCACCACAAAGGCCGTGGAAGTCTTTGGAAGCAAGGTCGGCGTGGACTTTGCGCGGGCTATCCGGGACGGTGCTATCACCACCGACACCCTGACGGGATCTCTGGATGAAGCGGCCGGGACGTTGGAACGCACCGCCGCGGCCGGCGAAAGCTGTCCGAGAAATGGGAAAAGGCCAACAACAAGATGAATGTCGCCTTTACGCAGGTCTTGGAGCCTACCATCCATGACGCATCTGCTGAACTGGCCGAACTCTACGGCAACGTGGGCGACTTCCTCTCTGAGCATCCCAATGTGGTAAAGGCCCTGACTGCGGTCGGCACAGGTCTTGGAACCGTGGCTATTGGCGTCGCTGGCGTTTCCGCATCTTTCGTCTTTGCAAGCTCCACCGTCAAAGCGTTCGTGTCGGCTATTTCGCCATTTGCCCCCGGCCTGTTGGTGGCTGCCGCTGCTGTTACGGCTCTGACCGCCGCCGTCACCATGCTTGGCGACAAGTATGAGGACACCTACGACGAAGCCATGTCCATGACCGCCACCACCGCCGCGCAGACCAAAGAACTGGAATCCCTCAAAGAGCAGTATGACAAAGCCTGCCGCACCTACGGCGACACGTCCGATCAGGCATCCACCCTGAAATACCGCATCGACGAGCTTTCCGCATCGCTGGACAACAACGGTCAGAGCGTGGACGAGTATGTGGCCCAGATCGACGCTGTAATCAGCAAGCACGATGACCTGATCGACAGTTTCGGCAGCAATACGCAGGCCATCCATGACAGCGAGGTCGAAAACCTTGCACTGGCCGCCCAGCTCGACGCACTGGCAAGCTCCACCGGCAACAGCACCGAGAAGCAGGCCCAGATGGAAGCCATCATCGACGAGCTGAACAGCAGCATTGATGGCCTGAACCTCACCTACGAAGACCTGACCAGCAACCAGAGCAAAGCCATTGCCAACGTCAAGGAAATGGCGAAGCAGCAGGCCGAGCAGGAACTGAAAACCGAAAAGTATCAGGAGTATGTAGACCTGCTGAAAGAGCAGGCTACCCAGCAAGAAGCCATCAAGGAAAATGATGCAGCTATCGCCGCCGCGCAGGAGCGCGTGAACGAAGCCCAGAAGATCTATGAGGACTACATCGCCGAGCTGTACGCACAAGACCCCACCGGCATGGCTACCATCTCCGCACAGTGGTCTGAACAGGCCGCAAACCTCAACGCTGCGAACGAGGAGCTGCAAAAGTATCAGGACAAGCAGGGCGAGCTGCAAAAGACCCTTGACGACACGAACGACCGGCTCGAAGTCATCGACAAGTATTACAACCAGCAGGCCGAGGACGCCAAAGCCGCAGGCGACGAGATTGTTTCTGCACAGGAAGCTGTATCGCAGGCTTACAGCGATGTCCGCTCTGACGTGGAAAAGCTCTGCGAAGCCTACAACACCGCCTACGAAGCCGCAAAGGACAGCTTTGAGGGCCAGTTCGGGCTATTCGATGAAGCGTCCACTAAATCCGAGGACTATCTGAACTCCAACGTCAAGGCGGCGCAAGCTGCGCTTGATTCTCAGCTCAACTACTGGAACACCTACACGGCCAACATCGAAACCCTGAAAGCTACCTCTGCCGACGATCTGGGCATCACCGAGGAGAACTACAAGGATTTGATGTCCTACGTCCAGGATGGCAGCGAACAGGCCGCAGGCTTGGCTGCCAGCATGGTGAGTGCCATCAACAGTGGCAACAAGGACGCCGTGTCGAAGCTGGCAAACACGCTGGCTGACGTCACCGCGAAGCAGGACGCCGCAGCGCAGGCTACCGCCGACTGGGTAACGGACTACGAGGGCCAGCTGGACGAGTTTCAGGCAAAAATGGAGGGCACGGTAGACGCTCTCGATATGTCCGACGAAGCCGGGAAGGCTGCAAAGGACACCATTGCCGAGTACATCCAGAAGCTGAAGGATGGCAAAAAGGACGCCGTAGCCGCTGCAAAAGGATGTGGCCGCATCTGTGGCCCTTGCTTTGCAGAACAGCACCACCTACACGCCGTCCGCCACTCCA
>ENA-OQAZ01000457-OQAZ01000457.1-human-gut-metagenome-genome-assembly--contig:-NODE-457-length-22806-cov-1.908991_pt1 | contig 22806 bp, 41 predicted proteins | sample MGYA00242737_ERZ504531 | MGnify/ENA primary metagenome ERZ504531 (study PRJEB26092, sample SAMD00036244) | human gut metagenome | host: Homo sapiens | study: EMG produced TPA metagenomics assembly of... | reverse complement strand
CCTACAGCTGCAACAGCTCCGGTCATTGCCTTGCTGACTACAGATAGGCCACTTTTCCCAAGACTTCCAAGCTTATTTATGCCTTCATTGAACCCATTCTCATTGATTTTGGTATCAAAATTCAAATATCCATCTGCCATACTATCATCCTTTCTGATAGCACGGCTCAGGGGCTCACAAGTGCTTAATTCTTAATTTTTTATCTCCACCTCCCGGCGGCATTTGCGGCATTTCACATACAGTCCGCTGCACACTGCAGTATCTGTGTAAACAAGCAGATGCTGACCGCAGTACGGACACGGATACCACTCACGCCGTGTCGGTATTTTAATTTCCATCATGAGAACATATCTCCAATCTCATAATCATCCAGTTTCCGCTGTTTCTTTTTCAAGGCAACAGCTCTCTGAATTTTCTTGATCCGTTTGCGTTCGTCCTTATCCCGGATTGTTCCAGGATCAATCGAACGGTACATGATCCGTTGTTTAATCTCGGTATCATCCGGCAGCCAGTCAAACAGGCTCCGGAACTCCCACCAGTGCATATAGTCAATCTGCTGCAAATCAATTCCATACGCTTCCCGGAATGCCGCATAAATACAGCCGGCATCTTCCGAAAAAGAAAATACCGGCTTCCCACTTTTCTGCTGCTCTTCCTCTTTATCTTCCAGATCATCCTGGTACATCCTTTTGCACATCAGGAAATCTCCGAGTGCATAAATTGCAGCTTCAATATCATCCGGAATCTGATCCAGATACCACTGCAACAGAAGTCCGCACTTCATCCGCCACGGAACCGAGTCGTCTTCAACCAGCTCCGCAAAACGGATCCATTCACGGAAATCTGTCACGATCGGGTAGTACTCCCCGTTCACCTTGACTTCTTCCGGGAACTGCTCATATAAAATATTCATGCTCTGCTACCTTCCGGTATTGGAATATTTTCCTTTACCATACTGTTTCTGGCAGTTTCTTCTCTGCTGACGGTTTCCATTTGGCGTGTGGCTGCGGATGCGGGAACTGCTGCGTTGTATTTTGATTTGGTACATACTTATCATATTTATCGTCCAGTTTCTTTGTTTCCGCTGTTTCAAAGTCTAACAGTGATTCTGCCGCTTCAGTGCACAACTTGATGCTGTTCTTTCCGCAAAGGATACGCTCCCCAGCTCCATCGCCAAAAAGGGTATCGAAGAACACATAAAAACACGCGCACTGCGCGCGGATGATATCACTCTGCTTTCCGGTTATGGGAACCTTTTTCCCTGCTTCAAACATTTCTGCTTTTGCTTCCTCTAACACATCCAAAAAATCCGCATCCGTGAAATCCACTTCTGCTTCAAAATTTCCAAATTTCCAAAGGCTCATAGGCTCACTCTCCCATTTCTTCTTTATTCTCCGCCAGCAGTGAATGTACAGGTCTTCCATCCGTCTGTGGTGGTTGCAGTACCCTTTGTGATTTCTCCGGCCGCTTTAAAGCTGCTTTGTAAATCAGGGCATCCGTACCGTCCCCTTCTGTATCCGGAATTACACTCCATGTTCTCTTTCGTGCGGTACAAGTTGTTTCCGATGTCTTCTGCTCAAACAAATCTACCACCGCAATATCAACCTGTGCTTCTGTTCCGAGAATCTCATCATCGGTAATTGCTGCAATCTTTTCATGTACCGGATCATTGGTATACCGGTCAAATTCGTAATCGATCGCCGGTGCGTAACCAACTACGTCCGATCTTTCAGATGCTTCATCCACATACTGCCGGCTGTACTCTGTCGAGTTCTTTCCATCCGACAGCGATGTAAATCCCGTCATTCTGGTAAATGTTTCTCCTGATCCGTTAGCATCCATAAAAGCCACTCTCTTATGTCTGCCAACTAACATTTTTTCACTTGCCATTTCTTCACACTCCTTACTTATAAATCAATCTGCATATCATCTGATACCGTCCCAGATCGACCTCTGTACTAAATAAATAGCCGGACTGCAGCACTTCTACCCTGATAGCATCGTGCCCGTCCAGCTCTGGAACAATATCATTCAGGTTATTCTGTTCTGTCCACTCTTCAAAGTTCTGATAAAAACCACTGTTGGCAATACCGGTTCTGGCATCCCCATCGTAGGCTTCCTTACTTGTCAGAGCGAACTGGAACTGCTTCAGGCAGCTCCCGTCCACATATCTCTTGTAAATGGGATCTGCTCCAATCGGATCAATGGAATATTCCATTCCATTACCTAAACGATCAATATTGATTTTCCAATTATTGATATCCGGATACATTCTCACGTACTCACGAATACTCTCAATAATCGTTTTCTTCTTATTCTCCGGCAAGTTTCTCAGCTCCTTCCCTTATGGCATCTTTATGGCTCGCTTTCATTGTTTCAAACCATCTTGCCTTAGTTTTATGCTCGTAATACTGCCGGCGGGCATACGGGGCAAGATATTCAATGGATCCGGAACCGATCACTGTACCAAGTGTCCCAGACTTAATCAGCATCCCGGTTCTTCTCGGTGTCAATGGATTCATATAGCGCAGACACTCGGAATCCACAAATGCCTGCGCCCTTGAAAATCCCTCCGCTTTTTTCTGTGCGAATCCCGGAGCCCATTCCAGCCGTGCCGTGGTAGAACCATTCTTATCAGTCACGGTAAATACACTTCCTCTCGGAGTTGTGATCCGGAACTCTTTCTTTCCTGCCATCTTACTCGCCTCCGATCCGCCAGTGCGGAGTCGTACCAAACCGATTATCAGACCAACTCATCACCTTGCAGTGTTTCTGGAACACGGCTTTCAGATCTGCCGGCCTTTCAATCTCAATCTGACACTCTCCCAGAACAATCTGGTCATCGTTCTGAACGGTCCAGTATCCATAACCGCCACAGCAGGCGAACTGATCCGGTGGAAGATATTGTCCTGCTTCCGGAATATCCGCAGGAATCCGGATTTTGTAGACCTCCGCACTTTTCAGTCCGTTATCTGTAACTGCTGTCTTATGGTCCACATGGACGTGGACACCATGCAGAACGGTTCGGATCCAGGTATCGTAATGCGTGGAATCACCGCTTATTCTGTTATAAATTGTAATATCACTATTCGTAATCATCATCCACCACCAGATCCATAAGTCCTGTATTTACCAGATATACTTCTGCAATCCTGTACAGCATCGAATCTACTGATCGGCTTACATCAAACGATACGGAATACCCATCGTTGTTCTCAGATGTTATTCCATCTCGCTGATCATACTTATATGCACAATCACACATCTCACAAAGTGCTGTCTTTGCCTTTGCCGGCCAAGCACCTTCTTCCATTCGGTCAAATGTATATCGGTTCAACCTGCACTCATTTTTACTTCGACAGATTTCCAGTGGCTCTCTGGAATCAAAGAGCCGCCAAAAGAATCCTTGTAATACTCATATGTTACATTCACCTGATCACATCCTACTCTGCTACAGTATGAACATAAATGCCATCCTTTTTGTTGTCTTTACATTCTGCAATACCAACCGTTCTGTATCCGAATTTCCATCCATCTGCAGTCTGGTTCTGATCCGGAGAAATAACCTTAGATACAGTGTGTTTCTGGTACTGAATTGCAGCCTGTTTATCAACAATCAGGAAGTTCATTGCAACTGCACCGGTATCTTTTGTAAATCCTCCGGCACCGGAAGCATTCAGTTTTACCTTGTTGTAAAATCTTCCTGACGGAACCTTGATGATTCCTGCAAATCCTTCAATTGCTTTCTTGGATGCAGTTGTATCCAAGTCCTCAATCAGTCCATATACTGTCGGATTGATAAACAAATAGCATGTGCTAAGATTTGCCTCGGCATTCTCAATTTTTCCTCTTGCAGTTCTGAGCGCTGCTAAAGCTTCTTTTCCTGTTGCAAGAGCAGCCTTTACTGTTGTAACACCTGGAATCTGTGCATAAGATGCCAGTCTGTATGCATCAAGTTCCGGTACAACCTGGGTTCTTAAAAACTCCCCTGAAAGACGTCCGAATGCAATTCCCGCAGATTCAATGTTATCCATTGCATCCACATTAAACATACGGCCTCTGTCATAAGCGCATTTCTTTGTCTCATAATCCAGAGTCACGTCACCGGCTACATAACCAGTGCTTTTGCTGTAATCCGCAAGCCCCTGCATAGACAACTTCGGGATCAGGATCTCATTTGCGTTTGCTCCCTCTTTTACCAGCTCATTCGGTCCATCCAGAACAGCTGTTAATGATGATAATTTATACACCTCATCCAAAAGTGTTGAATACTGTTTTCTAAGTGCAATAGTATTTGCCATTCTTCCTTACCTCACTTCCTATTTTTCCGGCAGTCCCATAGCAGCTCGAAGTGCAGCAACATCATCCGCTCCCGGATCTGCACCGCCCCCGCCGCTTGTACCACCAACCGGATTATTGATTGGTTCATTTGCTCCGAACAAATACCCATCAGACTTCTTTACATCCTCAAGTGCCTTCTTGATATCTTCGGACTGATTCTTAGATTCTTTCAGAGCATCAATATTCAGCATGGCGATTACTGCCTTTTCATTTCTTCCGCCGGCAGCCTTAACTGCTTCTTTAACAGAATCCATAAATACACGGTCAGCTTCTTTTGCTGCATATTCATCATCTTTCGCCTTCAGATCACCCTGAAGCTTTGTGATCTGTCCCTGCAGATCTTTCACATCCACGCCTTCAAATTCTTTCAGCCTGGTATTTACATCATCCAATGAAGCCTTGTAGTTGTCCCTCTGGGTAACTGCGTTATCGTACTCGCTTTTAGTACGATAATTTTCTTTCCAAGCCTTATCGAAATCTGCTTTCTTATCTGCTGGGACTTCCATTCCATACTCTTTCAAAATCTCATGAATATTTTTCATCGTTACATTCCTCCTGAAATATTTTATTGACCGCTCTTTCAGCGGTATGGGATATAGCCGGGTAGACCTCCGGCATGGTAGTTGTCCAGTTTAATGCCATATGACAGGGCATAAAAAATAAGACGCTTACCCCTGCGTCTCAAAGGGAGATATTTGGACCACCTCCTAAAAAATGAGTACAAAAATACCACCGGTCATTTCGACTGGTGGCAAAAAACTATGGAATCAAATCCGTTATTCCTTTTGCTGCTTTATACATTTTCTGCATAATACTGTTTTCGCTCAAATATTCAAGACCTTTTAAAGTAAGCCGAATATCTTCCGCATCAACGTTTGTCTCTCCAGTTACATACTTCTGGATTGTTACCCCTTTGATGTAACCAGCATCTAAAAGCATCTCGATATATTTATTCCAACGCTCATTGGATATTTTCAACGCCTCCGAACTAATGCTATCCAAGTTACATTCTTCCAGATCCATTGATTTTTCCAATGCAGAAAGTATCTTGTAAATGATTTTAAAATTATCCATAACGCACCTCCTAGTTCGTTTGATAATATATATCGTCTCTTATAGACTCTAATATCCGTGTTTTCGGGGTAGCCTCATAATCATTTCCTATCCAGTATACAGACTCATCTTCGATGTAATCCATGAAAGCAATTTTTGTATCTACATCTATCTCAAATCTCCTGTTGTTTTCACATGTTAATACTTTTTGCACTAACGGATTATCCGCATATTCTTTTTTAAAAATCTATTTGCTCTTGACTCAGTTCAAATTTACGCATTGTGCAGTCTCCTTACTAAATCCTTATCCGTCGGATACATTGAATCAACATCCCGTTTTCCGGATTTATCGAAACAGTTGCTTTCTCACCGATATATCTCTGGCTTATTCTTCCGTTCCTATCAGCTTTTGGATTTTTCAAATCGAGTGGGCTTCTCAGTGCATTTATGATTTCCTCTATCGTTACCCCTGATCGAGATCTCTTCGTCTTCGGATCTTCCATCGTTCCGATTACACGTTCCAGAAAATGTTTACTCTGACCGGTAATTCTTACGCCATTTGATGTCTTAATGCCAACCACCGTCTTCTCAATTTCCTTATGAAGCTTAACATAATTCTCAAAACTTGACATCGGGGAAATCATTCCTTCTTTAACCGATTTCATGTAGGTCTGAAGTAGCTCCCACTTCTTACTGTCATTATATTTCACCTGACCGAACTTTACAAGTGATCCAACGGAATCTCCCAGAACTTCTTTGTACCGCTTGTACTGTGCGATATCTTTTGAAACGTTTTGGATCATCTCCGGTGGAAATAGCTTATTCTGCGTTTTACTATTGGTGGCAATTCTTCCTCGTCCATCAATATAAATCCGCTCTCTTTCCTCTTTCAATCCCATTTTCCGAGAAAATGCTGCATATTCGTTAAGCTGTCCCTGATATTTGGCTTTTTGGAGCATAACTTCCTGCCGATCAGCACCGCCATCCTGAAGCATCTGTACCTTTTCTCGCTGCGCTCTCATTGCTGTTTCCATTTGGCGTTGTCTTTGCTTTGCCTCGTACAGGGTGTACTCTTTGCCCTGGAACTCTTTTGGCTTGCTTTCCTTCCGGTTCTGTTCTTCGAGCCAGTCATCCGACCAGTTGCGTTCCGATATTCCCGGAAAGAACGGATAGTATGTGTGGTAGCAGTTAGCTCCCAGAAGTCCGGTCACGGTACCAAGTCCACAGACCGAATACAGCTGCTCCTTTGTCCAGACACGTCCTTGCCATACCGAATGCGCAGGTCGTGCTCCGGCATGCCATTCAACCTCGAAATACTCTGTTCCAAGCTTCTTGGCATTGTAGTCTGCTATTTCTCCGGTAAGATTCGCCACACCAGTCATCACAGCTCTTCTGGCAGCCACTTCTACCCGGCTTGCGTATCCGGATCCGTACTCAATCTTCCGAAGTCCGCTGTTCGTCAGCTGTGTGACCACCCGGCGTAATACGCTACCATAGTCAAATGCTCCTGTCACAATATCAAAACAGGCATTGTCCAGATAATTGGTATAAACCTGTGACAGCGGTGTTAAAACCTTTCTGCCATTATAATCCAGGTAAAAGCCAAGTGACTTAGTTACATTCTCCAGATCTTCCAGACTCTGCTGAATGATTGCATCCGTGATCTGCTGCAACTGCCTGTTCTCCTCATACGGGATAAACTCAGCATTGATCTGTTCGTAAATGTCCTTATTCCGGACGTATTCCCAGTCGATCACTTTATCATACAGCTCAAACATTTCCGGATAAGACGCATCCAGTGTTTTCTTGATCTCTCTTTCGATATCCTCGGAAGAATATCCAAGATCCGTAACCGGTTAATCTGCCAATCTGCAGTACTGGTTATTTCACCAGCTTTCATAATCCTCCGGACAATATCCTGCATGATACGCTCTTCCAAATCCTGATACCTGGAAGCAATCTTACTTGCAAGCTTATTCTTATAATCATCTCGCATTACTCAATCACCTGATTTTGCTCCGGAATCTTAGATTTTGCAGTTTCTTCGTCCTCGTTGTACCACTTCATTCGGTACTCAAGCAGGCTCATGACACCCATACTGACGTCTTGCCTGTCCTGCTGTCTTTCTGATTCTTCATCAGCCAAAATAGAGTCATTAAACTCACAGTTGAATTCTACCCCAGACATATAAGAGCCGTTGTAGAACGCCAACGCATTCACGAATCCATTCAAACACTCTTCCAGTTTGCCCTGAATCGCCGTGACTCGGTTGTATTTCCTTGTTTTGGAAGCAAGCACCTCTGTAGCTGTCTTATCCACTTCCTGCGCATCTGACAGATCTCCATAAGCAAGACCGACATTGAACTCGATTTCCCGTTTGTATTCTTCCAAACCTCTTCTGAAGGCTTCATCTCGCATCTCAGGCGAATATTCTTTATACAGTTCTTTATCTTTTCCATCATCAAGATTCAACCCCTTATACAGGCGTTTCTTTAATCTCGGTAAATAGGTCTTTCCACCGCTCTTCTTCAAAGCTCTCTCGTCAATATGGATTGCACGTTCTCCAGAATCGTACTCCCAGTCTAGCCGAGCTCCCTGGATGTCTGCTTTTCTGATCAGGTTCTCTGCGGACTCATAGATCGATACACCACAAGTGGATCCGTCCACCTTATTCTCAATCGGGTTTTGATAATATCCAAAATCCATCTGAACCATCCCTGGATAAATAACCGGTCCCGGAAGAATGTTCGCCCATTCGACCACCTCTTCCAGACCGCAGATCTGCCCGATATCGCTCTGGCTCTGTGAATGATAGCATTTATTCTCAATCGTCAGATTGCCGTTCGTAAAATAATGCCGTTCAACTCTGGTATAATAATCATTTTCCCCAGCACACTTCACAACCAGAAAAGCAATATCATTCGGCGTTCCATCATCAGAAAAACTGATCACAATGAATTTATCCGCCGCAACATATTCCGCCGTGTCCGGTCCAAGTGGTCTAAGAACCATTGCGCCAAGTGCCAATCCTGTCTGCAGCTTCTTATTCATGTCTGATAAGCTCTTCTGGAGAACCTTATCCATCTTGTCATTATCTAAGATCTTGGCCTCCATCTCTACCAGTACAGAGTCTGCAAACTCACGGCAGATACCCTCTTCTAATTTCAGCGACTCTACCGTATCGTCACACCAGTCTGCATTTCCAGCCAACATCTTTTTCCATTTATTGATGCATCGATCATGGTCTGTGACAGCGCCACATCTTTGCCGATTATATTTTTTAAGGTCGTATAACTAAACATGCTCACTATCCTTCCCCATAGTCTTTTTAATCCATCAAACATCTTCCACCTCTTCTATCAGGTCCTTCATATCTCTTTCTATCGTATACTCAAACGCATCCAGACTATCAATATCGATGCTTCCATCATCCAGGCGCTCATCCTTGTCTGTTACATCTTTGTTCCATACTGCATCTGAAAATGCCGTCTGCAAGGACTTACTATCGTCTGTTGTCCAGAATCTTCCCGCTCCCATAAGCCTTACCGTGCAACGGATCCGGTCAATAATTGCTGCTTTCCTTGCTTTTCTGACCGTGATCCACGGAAACCTTTTTTCTACCGCATTCCGGATAGAATTACCAAGGACGGTTTCTGCGTTGTCATAATAAACAGATTCTACATTGCAATACTCCACGTAATTGCCGCTTTTCGCAATCACTCCATATTTATCTATTACTTCCTGAACAAAATCACAGAACAGCTCATCCAGCCTGTTGCTGTCAATATCTTCCTCTGCATCCTTTGCCATAATTCTCTTAGACATTACTGCAATTACATTCGCATAATCATCTGTGTATCCTCTGGCAACAAAAGAATGACCGGACTGATTTCCTCCGAAGTCAAGTCCGATCTCTATCGATACAATATCTGTTTTTTTGAATTGCTTATATTCTGCGTCACTTGTAAACTCATCCAGCACCTCACATTTGTAAGCATCGGGATTATCTGCAAAACGTTTGTAGATTGCCCCTTCCGCCCGTTTCCAGAGTCCAAGGATTAACCGGTCATAATAAATCGTGCCCTCATATTCCTTACAGAGCTGTTCCACGAACTCTGTTGGAAGAAATGGATTATCAAAAATTGTGTACCTCTGCAGGTAGATATCCAGTTCATCGTTATCCAGGAACTCCTTTAACCAGTGCGTTGGGTGTTCCGGATTGCAAGAACCATCAAAACAAGAATATGGCTTATCAAGTCGTGATTTCAACATCTGGAACACTTCTTTGTTCCACTTGGCAACCTCATCACCATAACAATATTTGATACTGGCTCCCTGGATTTTTGCCACCTGACTGACCTTTTCAGCTCCCAGGCAATACACCTCTTCACCACAAATATGCGCCACATTCCGGTTATTGATCTGTCCGATCAGCTTGTCTGTATAGATTTCACGCATCGGCTGCAGCACGTTTCGCTCAATCGATTCTTTTGATACGCCAAGAATAACATTGAGCCCCGGCTTACCGGTCCTTTCCCGGATACGAAAAGGAACCACAAAAGCCGTATCAACGTAGGACTTTCCAGAACGTACCGCACCAGACTTAATATTCCATCTATGAGTTGCGTTCACAATGTACTCATTCTGTTTCTTGCTTAACTGCATTGTCCCGCACCTCTTTCAGGATCTGATCCAACCGATCAAGCGCTTCATCATTCTCATTTTCACCAGTAATGGCTTCTTTCCTTGCTTGATCAGCTCTGTATCTGCTTTCTTGTTCTCCAGATCTTCTTCGGCTCTGGCACTTTGTCCGGAATACTGGGCTACAAACTTGGCTGCCTGTGTATCCCCTGCCAATGCATCTTGATCTGAGCCATAAGCAAAGCCGATTCCAAAGTACACTCAACGCCGAGCGACTCTAAAACCGGCTTCCATTCTTCATTATCTATTTCTGCAGTGAGCAGCAGGTTTAATGTCTTCCGGAAGTCTGCCTTCCTGCGTCTTGCCTGACCACTTGCTTTTCCTGCCTTTTTTGCCAATTCCCGGCGCTCTTCCGGGGTTCTTTTATTGTTTGCATCTCTTATGTTTTCATATCCTGCCACTTCACCACCTTCAATTCTGGTTTATTTTGCGCATTAGAAAAGCACCCCGAAGGGTGCTTTTAACTAACATTTACTATGCTTTTTCTTGTATTCCAAAATCTCTTTTCGCTCTTTCTCCCAATCTATCTTTACCAATCTATCAAGTTCCGAATCCGCAATAGAGCTATCTTTATATATCTTTTTCTCATACGCCCAATGTCTTTGCCTTATTTCTCGCAATTCAGGATCTTTGATCCTGCTGATTTCTTCATTATTCAACGTATCTTTATACTGCTCTTCTTCGTTTAACCATTCTGACATTTTCATCACCCTTTCACCATATTCTATACTTATTATAATATCGTATAGCCTGATAATACGCAACGAAAAAGACGACCTGTCATCAGATCGCCCTTTTACTACACTTACCGTCGGAGAACTTATTGTGAAAATGTCACATCCGAAAAGCTCTTTTCTTTCGCTTCTCGATGTTATCATAATACCACAGATGTTACTGACATTCACTGACATCTTTTTCCGGAAGCCGAAAATTTACCAGTGCCTTCCCGTGAAATCTGTAGATCTGTCGTTCTGAAAACTTCATCTTCTCTGCAATCTCCCACCAATCCATCCCACGAATATACCGGTAAAACAGCACGTCTTTCTCATTTTCGCTCCGCAGCCTTTTGATCTGCCGTACAATCTCCTGATATTCCACCATCCGCATATATCGTTCTTTTATCAGCTCCGATACCATACGGTCAAGCTCTGCTGCATAACCTGACAAATCGCCCTGGCTGCTCCCGTGCGGCATCCCGTCATTATTCATCGACGGGAAATCTTCATAGATCGTAACTCTGCAATTTCCGCATTGATTCTATGTATTCGCCGGACATGGATCCTGTACTGTCTCAGATACTCTTTCTTTTTCTCGTTTTCCGTCATTTCTTTTTCTTCGGTCTGCAATGGTATCCACCTCCGCTGTAATGTCATACTTCTTTGCCAGATATTCCGCAACGCTTACGCTCTGGTAAGCCGGTCGCTTGAATCTCTCCAACGCCTTTGCATCATGCCGGCTCTCCAGTTCCTCATAATGCTGCTGTCTGTCCCTCCGCTGCTCTTTTCTGCTTCGTTTCTCCTGCAAATTATCACCTTCTATCCCTCATCACTCTAATATAGCCGGAATGCAAAACGCCCATAAGCACCATGCCGATCCAGTCCATTTCATTGCTATCAGAATGGTCATAGCTGTTATCATCCAGATACAAATCTTTTTTACCGCATACATTGTGTATTTATCCTCTTCCATTATCCCTTATACCTTTCCGGAAGTGGCATCCACGCCGCAACCTTATATGGCTCTCCCTGTTCATCGAACCAGACACCTGTCTGGGAATAATACAGCGTTGTTGCCTTATCAGCTCCCTCGATCGTGACCAGAAACTCCGCTGCATATGCACTTCTGACATATGATTCTATGAACTCCCGTTGATTTGGAAGTCGATCTGCTGTTGAAATCCAGTTATTGTTCATCTTCTTGTTCCCCTTTCAACGTCCCCAGCACATTCACACCAGCTTCCCTCTCCAGCTCCTCATTCATCAGCCGAAAGTATTCCTCGTCCTTCTGCGCAAAATGCATCTGGTGTAAAACAAATTCCAAATATTTCAAAACTCCCTTTCTTTTGCAATGATAGTTCCGGTACAAATAATCTACACTGATCAGCAAGAAGCAGTTCATTGCCTCTGCTGTGTGTTTGTCCAGTTCCTTCTGACGTTCCTTTTGGAACTCCGGACTATCCATGATCTCTTTTATCTGCTTTCGGAGCTTGTATTTCTTTAGCTGCTTATCTGCCCAACTCATTTATTCAACCTTTCTACCTATTTTTAGGCATAAAAATACCAACCACCGAATATTGATGGTTGGTAATAATTATTACAAGCATTTACTATTTAGTATATACTTTTGATTATCTAGCTCCATTTTATAAATGGGTATTTTTTCTGTTTTTCCCAATTTTTTATTTCTTCTTCTATATCCTTGTCTATCTTTGCTCCCAAGTACACACCAGTTATTGCTTCTTTTAAATAAACGTTATCGTTTGGATGAATTTCTTCACAATGTGTAGATAGAATTCTCCACTCTTTTTCATGTTTCCAGCACTTTGCTTTATACACATATGGATTCAAAATTATATTATTATTTTGTGTTTCCAGTAAACGTATAGCATTATATCGGTTATCATCATAAATAACAGGTAATACCTGTTGGTGAAAAATTTCTGCTTTTGCCGTATCGTATTCTATGCAAAACCCTTTATGATTTTCAGTATAATACGACCACATTAAAATAGAATCTTTTTTCTCCGTAAAACATGACACTAACGTATCACGTTGATTTTTTCCTAATAATTCACGAACAACTTTATCTATCTCTTTTTTTTGCCTCTCTATATTCTGGTTTTGTACTTTTACTATATTCTCTGTATGCTTTAGATATTGTTCCAGTGTCTTTAATGAAATCAATAGTAGGAAAACAATCAAATGGATCATTAAATTCAGAAGCTGACGTTAAATGAACACACCCTTTAAATATATTTTCTCGCCAATAATCATTTATTCTTCTATAACTGTACAATTTACGTGGCATATGCTGTTTTATAAATTGCACTACATCAAAAAATGAAATATTTTCATCCTCTAATTTTTCTATGTATTCTGGCATCCAATTCTCTCTACACATATTGGCATTCTCTCCCGTACATTTATACGAAAATTATACCATTCCAACCATCAATATTCAATTGTCAAGGTGCTTTATTTGTTTTAAGCTGTATAATCTTCAAACCGTTCACAAGCCATAAATGCAAATCTTGAATTTACCATCTTTGCATTCTTTTCAGCGGATCACGCTTCTTTAATTTGTATTTGTCGTATATCATCACGTAAGGTGCATATCCCAAATCTCTAAGCGTATATATCCGATCAAGGTCTTGCTCCAATGTTGTATCAAATCCGCACAAGACATACACCGTCATTTTCCGCCTGTCCCATCCAGTCAGCTTTTGAAACATCTGGAATTTCGGTACAATAATGTCCTTATCCTGGTATCTGTCCCATGCAAAATGAATCTGCTTGATCTTCATTCGTTTGATGTATTCTGCTTTTTCTTCTGTCATAATTCGAATATCACAACCTTGCGAGAAATCTATCCAAGACTTACTATCAATAAGCTGTTGACTCAAATCTTTCCAATCTGGGCAAGCGAACATATTCGGATCCAATAGTACGATATTCTTCTGTCCGTTCCAGAACTCAAACAGATCAGCTACCTTATGGCTTTTCTGTCCCTCTTTTTCTTTCACAATACAGAAGTCACAGCCTCTCGGACATCCTCTTGTCAAGAATCCGTAGGCGGTATCTCTACATAGCTCCGGATACAAGCTGTAATCTGGATAGATATGCTCAATTTCGTCCGGCAACGGCTTCCCTCCAGACGGATACTCATATCCTGTACCACCTTGATTATTTCTCCGGCACATACCGGATGCGGATAATCAAGGGTGAACGAAAACACCTTGCTCATATATACCATGTCTGGTGGATTTAGCCATGCAGTCAGCGGATCATACCACTCAACCTGATCTCCATTTTTCTTATGCCATGCCGATAATTTCATCAATGGGAGGTTGGGAAAATTGTGTCCGTCTACATCAATTAGTGCTATTCTCAATTGCTCCTGCGTATCATCATTCCTCCTACTTCCCACGCTTAATAATCTTCCGTTTCTTCCTGCTTCCAGTTCTCAGGAACGTACTCCGTTTCCCATTCTTCTTTTTCATCGCTGCATCAACTTCCTTGTAAGATCTGTCATGTCCTCATATTCACGCTCTTCAAAATTCTTAAACTTTCCCTGTTTCTCTGGCTGCTTCTTTGTTTTTGGCCTTCTCTTGCTTTGAACAGGATATAAATTCTTCCATCCACCAGCTGCAGCTTTATTCAGGATTGCTTTCTGTTCAGCCAGATCAGAGGACAATGATAATAAATCCTCTCTCAAAGCATTTACTTGCTCTTCAGAGATCTCTCCCCAGTTCTGTGATCGGACAAGGAGATAGAACTGAAAAGCTGATTCAAGGGAAGAATCGCTGAAAGCGCCCTTATATACATTACTTTTCTTTACTTTACTTTCCTTTCTATAAAGCGAATCCTCATTTGTCCCTTGCACATCATCATTTGTCGGTTGCACATCCGAAAATAAGCTGACTTTAACTAGACCTTTGCATTCTTCGGGTTTCAAAAGCCAATACTCACCATATACTGTTTTACTCCGCCGCTCGGATAGTACCGCCCAAAAACGACGCTGGATACCTCTACTGGTCAAGATCCCCCACCTGTCAAATAACCCTTTGTCAAAAAGATCCACTTGCAGGCAGTAATCCACAGTCTCTTTTACTGTACCGGAACCGATGCCGCCGCCCATCCGCCTTGCTGTCGTTGCACAGTCGTCATAGCCCCATTCGTAGAAATACCCGTTTACTTTATATGCCCTCTGACACAAAAAGAAGTAGATCCCGAATCCCTTCCATCCTTTTGCATCGAGAAGTTTGTCTATTTTCTTATCACCATCGAATATGTCAACCGACCATCCGGAATAATCAATTCCTTGTTTTGGTCGTCCTGCCACTTCTTACATTTCCTTCCTTTTTATCCGGTATACTCCTCAACTGTCACATCCAGTCCTTCTACCGCCGAATAACATTTCTTTGCCTGAACCAGCGCGATCTGCGTATCATCGTGATAAGCAACCCCGTTCAGTGCATCTGCTACCACCTTCACAATATTGTCCATATCCGGTTTCTTCAGCGGCAGCTCTCTTCCCTCTAGCATATCAAGCTTCCTTTTCTTCGATACGCTCTTTGGCGGAAGATACCTTGCAATAATCCGGAGCGTCACAGGCTTTTCTCTTTCCAGGAACGCTCCCTTTGCCATCTGCAGATACCGATCTTTGATGAAGTTCTCATACAGAACCGTGTTCTCCGGCGTAGTGGAACAGTGCTTCTTTGTCGATACATTATAATATGTCCGCGCCCTGGCTTTTCCCTGCGGCTTGCCCGGAACTGTAAACATTACCGATGTCATTCCCTTTTGTCCTTTCTGCCGGCACTTACACAACAGATGCTGCATAATGCCGGCTTGCTTTCTTGTTATCAGGTTACGTGTGATATATTATTTTTAAGGAGATATTATTTTCTACGCGATAATCGTAATGTGGTACTTCTCAAGTTCCTCCGCCAGTTCATATGCCAGATAGTCCTTGATTTTCTTCATGGTTGCATTCTTCCATAAACCGCCGTCTGCTTCCACAAGCTTGAAGGATGGTCCACGGTCACTGTCCTGGATCCGGAATACATAACTGCTCTGTGGCTGCTCGATTTCTGCAAAAGTACGATACGGTCTGAGCTTCACCGGATTCGGTACGATCACATCCGTCTTATTTGCAATCCCACTCTTGATCGTGGTTTTCTGGCTGACACCATCATCATCATAATTCGCCGTTGTTCCTGACTCGATATTTCCGGCAACCTGCTTCAGGACAGTCAGATCATCGGATTCAATGAAGTTTGCCTGAAGCTCGATCAGAAAACGTTCCTGGTCATAATAACGGTCAAACTGGAATTCATTTACAATGGCATCTGCCTCATAAGCTCCTCCCTGTTGCGTTCGTCCACCAGTCCGGAATACAATCTTACTTCTGTCGGACTGATTACATGCAGAATCATGGTCTCCCGGAGTTCTTCCGGTTTCCCCTTGATATAGTCCACAATGGATGTCAGGGTGTTGACACTCAGGGAATCTGCCTTCGGGAAATAATGGTATCTTGTAAGATTTTTATTACAGTATGTATTACCGTTGATATCAAGCACCTTCGGCTCCATGCTGCCTTCTTTCAGATTTGTGATAAATTCAATTGCTTCTTTTAATCCTTCCATCGTTTTTACTCCTCCTATGCCTGTTTTGCTGTTCTTAAATCAATTACTTTGCCTGCGTGTTCCGGAACTGAATCCGCCACAACTTCTCCAGTAGCTTTATCAATTACTTTTCCATCTACCACTGTAGTTCCTGCTTCTGGTACAACTCCCGGAACGTCCTGTACAGACATCTGTCCTGGAATCTGGTTGCCGATCTCGACTGCTTCCACTTCGCCGGTGCGAGATCTTTTCCCATGCTCAATGCAGTGACTGCTCCGAGTGCCGGTGCAAGGGTTGTCTTCGTCTGAACTCCGGTTGCAATGAAGTTTCTTTCCTGATTCGGCTTAAATGCGATCGTTACCGTAATCTTTCTCGCTGTGCCGGCATCCGTGTTCGGATCCTGGATGTTCTTCGTAACCTCTTCGATCGCCCGGTTTACCTGTGCGGTAAATGCTCCGTTTGCAAATGTTTCTAAGTTAATGTGCTGCATAATTCTTTTTCCCCTTTCTTAAATCTATCCAAAAAATGATGCCTCAATACCCTTCGGATCCGGCTGCTGTGTTCCTGCCGCTGCCGGCTGGTCTTCCTGGACCTCCTGTAACTCCTGATCAGATACCACTCCATCATCTTCCGCCTTCGCTGCATCCACATAGTCTGTCTTTCCGTCCTCATGGATCACTGCCATATCCTTGTCAATAGCATTCTGGAGATCAATACTCATGATTCCCCATTTGCTGATCAGCTGACGGAGCATGGTTTTCAGTGCCATTCCGTCAAAATCCTTAAACCAGAATGAAGAATACTTCCACATATCCTTTTCCGGAATCTTGCCCTGTTCCAGTAATTCCAGAGATTTTGCTCCACCGTTTTTGTAAAACGCAAAAGAATACTTCTCAGCGTGTGCAAGCATTTTCTTCTTTGACCAGTACAAGGTCTTCCGGAAACCATTCTCATACTCGAACATTGCGAAGTATCCCATGGTTGGAGCTTCCTCCCGGAGGATATCATCATCAATCAGATTGACCTCAACTTCCTCATCCAGAGGATCATACCGGACAAGCTCCCCTTCTTTGATTGCAAGCACATTGAGCTTTTTGTAGTAACCGGAACGGATTGCCAGCTGAATATATCCTTTATATCCAAGCTGGAACTGCGCTTCCTTGCAGCCCTTTTTCTTGTTGTCGAACGGAACCATATAAAACTGGCCAAGCTGCGGGGACGGCGATAAATTTAGCGCCTCTCCGAGTAATGCAGCGTTTACAATACTAGGGCTTGTACACTCCTGTAATGCCGGTGTGCTCTGCACCGCACTTACGATACTGGAAATAAATCTTGTCCCGTTCTTTCCACCAACCACCTGATTGATCTGCTTCTTTACCGCATCGTTCTGCAGGTAAACCGACAACTTCATTGACTGATCCTGTCTTGCCAAACTGTTCTGTACTGCCATGTCTTATTCCACCTTTCCGAATCGAATCCGATTCTTTAACATATATTCACGGAGTGCCATAATCTGCCCCCTGGTTCCCCATACACGGAAGTCAAGCTGGAATACCGGTTCTTCTTCCGGAATTGAAGCTGTTTCCTCTGCCGGAGCTTCCGGTACAGATCCGGATGCTGTTTCCTTCTCTGCTGCAGGTTCCTCCTTTTGTTCAGCTGCAGTCTGCTGCTTCGCTGCCTCTTCCGCTTCCCTTGCTTTCCGCTCTGCCTCCATGCGTTCTGCTTCCAGCTTTCTCTTCTGGATATCGGCAAGCCTCTGTCCTTCCTGGATTGCCTGGTTCATATCCAGTGTCTTCCGGTAAACTTCCATTGCTTCAAACTTAAACTCCGGAAGCTTGCTGATCGTCACCACATCCGTACCGATCTGATACATCCGGCTCTTCATCTGCTCTTCGATCTTTGGCAGCGTAACCGTTGCATTCAGCCACTTTTCATCCCAGATCATGTCCAGCTTCACAAAGCTCTGGAATCCAATGGACGCAAACAGTTCTTCAATCTCTTCCCGTTTTGCAGCCTTGCGGCGTTCATCAATCTCTCTAATCTGGGAGTCAATCAGTCCGATCGTTCATCGATCAGAGCTGTGATTTCCTTGACCTGCTGCTCAAACTTGGTATACGGCTCCATGCAGATCTTCTTGACACGTTTCCGTTCGTCCTCAAAAGCTTTCTTTAACTTGTTCAGATCCGCCCGGTCTGCTTTCATATCTTTGAGCGAATCTTCTGTGTAGGCAATCGTCTTGTAATCCTTTACCTTCTCGGCAATCGCAGCCTTTAATTCCTCGTTGTTCCACAGGATCTGCTCTGTAAGCCAATTCTCCTGCGGATTTGTGATCCGTAATTCCATACGCTCCTCCTTCTTTTTTTAGATCTCTGGAAGTATCAGCGGCGGTTTCCGCCCGCTTTCCACATACTTCCAAAATTTCATTTCTTCATCCTGCAAATAATCCAGATCAGCCTGGACTTCTGCTCTTTCAATAAAATAATGTTTTACCTGTGTCCGGACGTCTGTTCCCCAGTTACTCCGTAAATGTGCCCGGAGGACAACAAACTCATATCCGGTAACAAGCAGATAATGCAGCACCTGAATGTAATAGTTATCCGGGATCCGGTCCTTCCATTTCTCATATTGCATAGACTGCAGAATGTTGGTGGTCTTAATCTCCAGAATCCCTTTCCGGCCGTCCTGATCAACCAGCTCCCCATCCAGTGAAGCCTGCATGAACGGATACTCCAGACTCTGCAAGATCCGGAATTCATGGTGTGTGACCTGATACTGTGGATAATCCAGGCGGAACAGCTCCCTGATGAACTGCTCCGCCTCTTTCCCATAGATCACATAAGGCTTTTCTGAAATGTCTGGTGCAATCCTTCTGCCAGTCTTTTCTTCAAACAGCTCAATGTTTGTTTTGTATGGGTTCTTTCCAACCACGGCACTTGCATCACTTCCGCCGATTCCGTTTAACCGCCCCTTCAGCCAGGCTTTTTCATCTTCAAAATCATAGATTTTATAAGGTTCCATCTTTTCCTCACGCTTTTCATATGATGATATATGTATGTTCTGTTCCGTCTATATGCTGTTCTGCCACTTCTACCGCTTCCTCGTAATAACCGAACAAGCCGTAGATCCACCCATCAGAGCATCGAATAATCAATGGTTTCTTCTCCATCATTGCGCCCCCTTTAGGTACACATCTTCTTCTAAAGTGGCATATGTTTCAAAAGTATCATCATGGCTTTTCCTGCTATATCCATCGCTTCCTTTGCAACCTCTTCATTTGTTAAAAGTCCAAGTCTTACCGCATGACTAATCAAATCTTTTGCTTGATCTTCGTTGAGTTCGTCTTTCTCCACTATCGTTGTTTTAACGCTCCGGACAGCAATTGATAGATCTGTCATCATACCAGGCACTCCCTCTGATGTTTTGATTTCACATACTCCATTTTCAACTTTGATCATTGACTTTCTCCTCCGACTTTCCTATAATTTAATTGGTATTTTTGTTATGTGCGCCACTGGAAGCTGCAACTTCCGGGCGCATTTTTATTGTCTTTACGCCTTTATCATCCAGCAATCTGCAAAATTCTTTAGAATATGCGATTGCCATCCGTTTATGGTAATCCGCAGTCTTGTCTACTCTTTCCAGAGATTCAAGTGTTTCGATCATCTTGTCGATCTCGCCTACTCTGATGCTCTTACGCTGCTTCTCTTCTGGCATGCTCCCTCGCCTCCCTTATTTTCCTTTTCCGGTACTGCCATTCCCGTATCCGGAAATATTCCAGTGCAAATGCTCCGGTAGTAAGTGTTGTGATTCCAAGTGCTGCATATAAGTAAAACAGCTCCTGACTTTTCACCGAGCACGCACCAGCCATCATCAAGATTCCGATAATACTTGCCGTTACGCTGAGTGTCTTTGCAATCTTATAAAACATCTCTTATCCCTCCTTTGCTTGTCCAACTGGTACGCTTACGCGGTTTTCTCAATGGTATATGTAATTTTCACTTTTTTCCTGTTCTTCCAATAAAGAAATCATCACCTGTATGATTTTTTCGATATCGGGTTTCATATTTATCACCTACTTTCTATTGAAGTTTATGCGGTGCTGGTTGTACTTGTTGATTTGTCCTACTACTGTCTGGTATAATTTCCGTATCAAATTATGAAGGATAATCATCATGCTTTCGTTTGTATCAAATATCGATTTAGAAAAAATTATAAATATTTTATTAGAGCCATCTGTCACTCTTACTCTTGGCATCTTTACATTACTAATTAGTCGAAACTCTAATTTATCTACTTTAGCTCGTGAAAGACTAGATAAGGTATACCATCCACTCTTTTTAGAAATCGAACCTTTTTTATACAAAAAAGTATCTCTTAACGACATAAATGCTTTTCTTTCTAAATACTATGAATTAGAAAACTCACATTCTCTTCTTATTGATCCTGTTTTACGTCAAGAGATTCGCTGGCTTGAAAAACCATCTGCTCTGCAAGAGGATAAATATGGCTATAATCAATGGTTCCGAATTTGCGATCAGATTTCCAAAACATATGACAAATTATGTAAACAAGCTCATCTCCCTGTTCGCAGTATTTCTTATCGGATTAACTACAGGCAATATCGTTCAAAAATTCGTATGATATTCGCTCTTATATGGATTGAACTACCAGCAATTGCATTTTTTAGCCTATTACTCGGTTTCGCATCTCCACGTCTTTTAGCTGTTACATATGCATTGTTCTTTTTATTTTTGATGAAGACATTTTTGGATAACTTGTAATACAACGATTGCGCAAAGGAATATAATAGCTACTCTTTCTCTGGGATATCTGTTTATCAGGTATCCCATTATTAAAGCAATTCCAACAATATACAGGACAACCACTATTTCCATCGCATCCCTCCTTACTCTTCCCAGAAAATAATCCACGGTTACGCCGAAGTAATCTGCAATTTTTTTTTAACTTATCAGCTTTAGGAACATAATTTCCATTTTTCCAATTTGATAAAGTTGCTGTTGAGACTCCGGTTTCTTTAGATACCTGATAAGCTGTTTTGTCTGTTTTATCCAATAGTATCTGTAATTTTTCGTACACTTTTACACCTCCCATAATTCAAATATAGTTTGACATTAGCTAAGGTTTCTTATATAATCAAATTATCACCTAAGTTACACAAGAAACCAAAGCTATTAACTTAGTTATCTAAGCTATATCCGTACTATAGCATAGTTTTCTATGCTAGTCAATACTTTTAGCATAGTTTTCTAAGTTATTTTGAAAGAGGAAAATTATGTATGAGAAATTTGAAGCATTATTAAAAAAATACGGCGTAACTGCCTATAGAGTTTCTAAAGAGACAGGCGTAACAACTGCTACCCTAACAAGCTGGAAACAAGGCAAATACACACCTAACGTGAAAAGTTGCAGAAAATAGCCGATTATTTCGGAGTTACAGTTGAATACTTTACGGGTGAAGAAAAGAACGATGATCCGCATGAGCTCACAGCAAAAGATGAACGAGATATCGCAAAAGATATGGAAAGCATCCGGAACAAATTATTAAACGGTTCGGATGGTCCTCTTTCTTATGACGGAGAACCAATTCCAGAAGAGGATGCCGAACTGCTCCTTGGACAGATTGAACTGATGATGCGCCGATTGAAACCTATTAACAAAGAAAAATACAATCCGAACAAGAACAAAAAGTAGGTGGTAGATCTTGAAAACACATGATGTTAAGCACTTAGTTGCTCGCTACGTCAAAAAATTTGAAACCAGAGATCCTTTTGAACTGGCAGAACACCTAAATGTAGAAGTCCAAACTGGACCATGGGAAGCCGATCGGGATGCTACATGTTCCTGAAGAACCACAAATGTGTATTTTTAAATGAAGATCTGGAAGACCATGAACGAATACTTGTCATGGCTCACGAACTGGCGCATTCGATTATGCACCGGAAGGAGAATTGTTATTTCATCCGGAACAAAACTCTTCTACTGACTTCCAAGATGGAAATTGAAGCAAACACATTTGCTGCAGAGCTTCTGATTCCCGATGATTTGATATACGAAAATCCGGGATTAAGTAAAGCACAGATTGCTCGAATTGCCGGGTATGATGAAAAAATAATGGAATTTAAAATGATAAAGAATGAGGAAATTTAAAATGAAAATAGGAATGAGGAAACCTAGCATCAAAAAATCATTCAAAGCCAGAACTACAGGCAAAGCTAAACGCGCAGTTAAAAAGGCCGTAATTCCTGGATATGGTAAGAAAGGTATGGGATGGATAAAGGATCCCAAAAAGGCAGCCTATAATAAAGTCTATAATAAAACAACTTTTGGTGTAAATGATGTCGTTA
>ENA-OQAZ01000454-OQAZ01000454.1-human-gut-metagenome-genome-assembly--contig:-NODE-454-length-22963-cov-2.339771_pt1 | contig 22963 bp, 25 predicted proteins | sample MGYA00242737_ERZ504531 | MGnify/ENA primary metagenome ERZ504531 (study PRJEB26092, sample SAMD00036244) | human gut metagenome | host: Homo sapiens | study: EMG produced TPA metagenomics assembly of... | reverse complement strand
TGCTGTTTTTGATTTTTCTGTGTTTCCTGTGCCTGCACCGTCATCACGCGCATAGGTGCTGCTCCAATCATAAGTCCAATCGCTGTCACTGTTATCGCTCGATATACCTGAATAGAAAGCTTTGATCGTCTCTTCATATTTTTTCTCCTTTCTACAAAACCACGGTCGTTACTCCATATTCAATATATCGTATTTTTTCTGTTTATGCAAGTAAAATATTAGCTTATCCGTGAACTGTAGCTCTAATGCTCCACGTGAGCGCTTTCGCCATCCTTATGTCCACATCTTTAAAGTGATTTCCCTGATTCCACTCAAGAATTGTATTGATTCCACTATCAGAAATAGTTTCATGTACACTGCGTATCGCATGGCCTACTGTTGCCATAACAGGATTTCTTGTTTTTTCTTCACGATCTCCAAGACTGAGATAAACTGCTTTTGCTTTTATATTATTTTCTTTTATATACTCGGTAAACCCCGGAAACCAGACGGATGGAGACGCTGCTGCCACTTTGCTGAAGCGGTCAGTCTTTGTTGCTGCCCACAGAGCAAACAACCCTGCAAGCGAATATCCGCCAATGATGCAGGGCTGTTTCTTTTCTCCTATATATGTAAGAACCTCGCTCAGCGTTTTGGCTGCATTTTCTCCAAAAGATTCGCTTTTGAAAACAGCTGGTGCTTTCCAAGGCGACAAATCCCGATTCCAGTCATCCACTTTACATGCAATAAGGCATAATTCGTCCGAAACTGCTTTCTGAATCAGATCAAATTCGTGATCAATCATTTCAATATCATGATCACCAATCATCTGCAAAAGAATAAGCGATGCATTCGGATTTCCATATTCAAAAACATCCATAATAATAAAATTCCTAACACTTTATTTTTCTCCATGCTTCACACAGCCGTTCAAGTGACCATGCTGCATTTGCCGGACTTGTTGATGGCAAAACAACAGCTTCCATCCCTGTAAGTGGAAGCTGATATTTTTTATATAATTGCCCTGCCTTGCTGCCGTTTGCATAGATTTGTTTTATATTTGATGCATCAAGTATCTTTCTTAACTCTGTCGGCTCAACATTTTTTATACTACTGTCACTTGAACCCTTAATATCACAGCTTTGAATTACGTCCCATATGGCAATATGATGCCTAAGAAGCAAATGCTTCTTCTCATCTATTGTTTCTGGTATCGGTTCCTGAAACAATGCTGCCAAAACCTTCCAAAAGCGATTTTGCTTATGTCCATAATAAAAATTAGTTTCTCTGGATTTGACTGATGGCAACGTACCAAGAATTAAGATCTGTGATGCACTGTCAAAAATCGGCTCAAATGAATGCACAATATGTTCGTATTCCATTTTTTCCTTCCATTTTTACGGCTGCTCTTCACTTCTTTCATTATTATAATAGTTATCTAAGAAGGAATATGTCTTTCCATGTGTTTTGTAGCCCGGCATCGTGTCAAGGCTTACTGCATGAATACTATTGAAGATACTCTTGTCAATCAGTGGATTATCCTTCTTTAACTGGCGAATCAGCATCTTTATCTCCTGACGCTTTGAGATTCCGCTTCATTATTATTTAAAGTATAATTTTCTGTAAAGCGACAGGCACACTGAATAAATTCTAATCCATTGTAATTCATCCACGCGATAATATCTTCCTCATGAATGCAATACATCGGACGTATTAGCTCCATGCCCTCAAAATTTGTGCTGTGCAGCTTTGGAATCATTGCCTTTAACTGCGATGCATAAAACATTCCTATCAATGTTGTCTCTATTACATCATCAAAATGATGACCTAGCGCAATTTTATTGCATCCAAGTTCCTTAGCCTTGCTGTACAAATAACCACGACGCATTCTTGCGCATAAATAACATGGTGACTTATCCACACTATTTGCAACATCAAAAATATTCGTTTCAAAAACCGTAATTGGAACATTAAGTATCTTTGCATTTTCCTCAATCTTTTTACGATTTTTTTCATTATATCCCGGATCCATAACCAGAAAGGTTAATTCAAATGGAACATCGCCATAGCGCTGAAGCAACTGCATCAGCTTTGCCATCAGCATAGAATCCTTTCCGCCTGATATACAAACTGCAATCTTATCATTTTCCTGAACCAGTTCGTAATTCTTTACTGCCTTAATAAATGGATTCCACAGCTCTTTTCTATATTTCTTCATGATGCTGCGTTCAATATTCTGGCTTGGTTCGAGTAATTTTCCCATACTTTTTGTCATTCCTTTTCTACATAATGAATCTCAATTTTTCCTTATAAGCTATTTACAGCTGCCTCTAGCAGCTCGAATGCCTGCTTTAATACAGAGCGCGGACACGCAACATTAAAGCGTTCAAAGCCCTCTCCGTCAGGTCCAAACATTGCACCGCTGTCCAGCCAAAGATTTGCCTTATTTTCGATCAGATCCTGCCTTTGTGCCTCTGTCAGACCAAGCGCACGAAAATCAATCCATAAAAGGTAAGTACCCTCTGGTTCAATCATAGTAAGCTTTGGAAGCCTTGTCTGAATAAATTCACGCACAAATGCAATGTTACCTTTCAGATATTCCTTTAGCTGAGTCAGCCATTCTTCACCGTACTCATAAGCTGCCTGACACGCCTCTAAGCCCATAACATTAACCTGACTGTAGCCTGCTGCATCTACTGCCTTTTTAAACTTAAACCTAAGTGTCTCGTTTGGACTAAAGATGTTTGAGACTTGAAGACCAGCTAAATTAAAGGTCTTACTAGGTGCCGTGCATGTAATGCTTATGTTTGCAAAATCGTCAGATAAAGATGCAAACATCAGATGCTTATTCTCTCCCCATGTAAAGTCGCTGTGAATTTCATCGCTTACTACAATTACTCCATAGCGGATGCAGATTTCTCCAATCTTTTCTAACTCCCATTTTTTCCATACGCGTCCAACTGGGTTATGCGGACTGCACAGTAAAAACAGCTTTACATTATTATCGCGAATCTTCTGCTCAAAATCGTCAAAATCAATTTCATAATGGCCGTCAATCAGCTTTAGCGGGCTATTTACTATAACACGCTCATTATCTGCAATTACCTCACTAAATGGGTAGTAAACAGGCTGCTGTAATAAAACTGCCTCACCTGGCTTTGTGTAAGCGCGCACTGCCGCTGCAAGTGCAAAGACAACACCTGGTGTCTTGATCAGCCATTCCTTCTGAATTTTCCATGAAAAATGCTTTTCATACCAGCCTAAAAGTGCCTGAAAATACGGCTCCTTAGCATCACTGTAGCCATAAATTCCATGCTCAGTGATTTTTCTAAGACGCTCACTGACCTGTGGCAGTGTTGGAAAATCCATATCAGCTACCCAAAGAGGTAAAATACCTTCGTGTCTGCCACGCTCTTTTGCAAAATCATATTTTAAACAGTCTGTACCTTTGCGGTCTGTAATTTTATCAAAATCGTATTTCAAATTGAAACCTCCACATCTTGTCTGCTCTGTCTTGTCAAATCATCACTTTATATCAGTCTTCTCCATTTAATGCCTGATCAAGATCAGCGATCAAATCATCTACATTTTCGATTCCAACTGAAAAACGTAGGAAGTCTTCGGTAATTCCAAGACGCTCTCTTGTCTCAACTGGAACATCTCCGTGTGTTTGAAGCATAGGATAAGTCATTAATGACTCAACTCCGCCAAGACTCTCCGCGTAAGTGATAAGACGAATACGCTCAAGCACGCGGCGCGCTGTTGCCTCACTGTCGGTGCGAATAGAAATCATGCTTCCAAATCCAGTCGTCTGCTTCTTATTGATTTCATATCCTGGATGATCCTCCAGACCAATGTAGTAAACCTGCTTAATCTTTTTCTGTGTCTGCAGCCACTTTGCGATTGCAAGTGCATTCTCCTGCTGACGCTCCATACGAATTGGCAGTGTCTTGATACCACGGATTAACAGATAGCTGTCAAACGGAGCCAGGCAGCTTCCAACTGTCTTATACAGATAGCGAATTTTTGCTGCCAGATCATCTCTTGAGGTAGATAAAAATCCAGCCAATGTATCGTTATGTCCTCCTAAAAACTTTGTTCCGCTGTGAATAACAAGGTCCGCGCCAAAACGGATTGGCTTCTGAAAATAAGGAGATAAGAAGGTATTGTCTACGATTACAAGAAGATTGTACTTGTCTGCAAGACTCTTCATCTTTGCAAGGTCGGTGATCTGCATAGTCGGATTGCTTGGTGTCTCTATGTAAAGTGCTTTTGTGTTGCTCTTTATTGCTGCTTCCGTTGCTGCGGCATCTGCTGTATTTACATAAGTAAAGGTCAAGCCACGCTTCTCACCTGTTGTCTGGAACATACGAACAGATCCACCATACAAATCCTCTGAGCACACGATATGGTCTCCAGACTCAAACAGTTCCATGCACAGCACAATTGCTGCCATACCATTTGCACAAGCTACGGTATCTTTTGCTTCCTCAAGAGAAGTCACTATATCCTCTAACTCCGTTCTGGTTGGGTTGCTCTCTCTTGTATAATTAAAGCCCGTTGTCTGTCCAATACCTGGATGATAAAAAGTTGCTGTCTGGTAGATCGGTGTGCATACAGAACCATATGGATGACCTTCCTCATGCTCATTCTCTCTGTGAATACATCGTGTCTCAAATTTATAATCCATTTTCGTAATCTCCTTCTATATCAAAAGTTTAAACCTTTTAGTACTATTTCACTCGTACAATTCCTTTAAATCATACCTTTTTTCTAGGTTATTGTCTATAAGAAAAAGTAATAAGTCTATAGGAATATTCTATAGCGACTTACTACAATAAATACACATCAAAGATTAAGTAAAATCAAGTCTGCCACCGATGCAATCAGCAAAAATGCAGCACTTATCATCAGAACAACTGTCTTTAGACCAACTACGCTAAAATGCTGTCTCCATCCATTCTTTGCTTCTTTTTTCTCATCTGCATTTTCTTTTTTCCTTTTGCAAGAAGCATTCCTGCCACCAGAAAAAGACCAATTGCACCAATCAGCAAAAGACCGTCCTTTACAACTTCAAAGCCGTTTACTATCTGAAAACTGCCAAAGAGAAATCCACATGCAAATAAAATGATAGCTGCGGCAGCTGCGGCTGCAACTCCGATTATAAATGCCTTTAATACATCTAATGCGGCCTTCTTTACCATCTCTTTTCTACTCAGTGTCATACGCATTTTCCTGTCTCACATCCATTTGATGGATCGCAAATATGACAGGCAACGAAATGACCTCCGCCAATATCACGAAGCTTTGGCATCTCCTGTCTGCAGATTGGCATTGCGCATTTACATCTTCCCTGGAACTTACATCCTGCCGGGGATTGATAGGACTTGGCACTTCACCTTCAAGACGAATCTTTTTAGCATCTCTTTCCTGCTCGATCTTTGGATCTGGAATCGGAATTGCTGACAGCAATGCTCGTGTATACGGGTGCTGCGGATTTGCGTACAGCTCCTCAGAAGTGGTCAGCTCAACTAAGGTACCTAAATACAATACTGCAACACGGTCTGAGATATGCTTTACCATGGACAGATCATGGGCAACAAATAAATATGTTAATCCCATGCGCTTTTGCAGGTCAATCAATAAGTTTACGATCTGTGCCTGAATGGAAACATCAAGCGCTGAAATTGGCTCATCAAGTACAAGAAACTCTGGCTCTACTGCAAGCGCGCGTGCAATACCGATACGCTGTCTCTGACCGCCTGAAAACTCATGAACGAAACGATTCGCATGCTCTCTGTTTAAGCCGACAAGCTCCAAATAATGGTAGATGCGCTCATTTCTTTCCTTTTTGTTTTTAGCCAAATGATGAATATCAATTCCTTCTCCAATGATCTCAGCAACTGTCATACGCGGATCAAGAGAGCCATACGGATCCTGGAAAACCATCTGAACAGACTTTTTGTAGTTCTGTTTTTCCTTTCCAGTCAATTTCTGCGGATCCTTTCCTTTAAACAAAACTTCTCCATCAGTTCTGCTGTACAATCCGATACAGGTTCGTCCACATGTGGTCTTTCCACATCCAGACTCTCCTACCATGCCGAGCGTTTCTCCCTTGTAGATCTCAAAGGAAACATCGTCAACGGCCTTTAAGGTAGCATTTTTGCCTACCTGAAAATATTTCTTTAAGTGGCTCACTGAAAAGAGCACTTCTTTTTCGTTGTTCATATTCAATATTCCTTTTCGACATGCTTGAGCTTAGAAACGTCAAGCTTCTCCCGGCATCTCCACCTTTGGTGCTAATGGGTGATGCAGCCAACAGCTCGCCTCATGTCCATCACCAAACTCTGTAACCTCAGGCATCTGCTCTTTACAGATTTCCATACAGTACTCACATCTTGTACAGAATGGACATCCAACTGGCGGATTTAACAAATCTGGCGGTGTTCCTGGAATTGATGCAAGTACCTGCTTATTCTCAAGGTCAAGTCTCGGCACAGAACGAATCAATGCCCATGTGTACGGATGTCTCGGACGATAGAAAATATCCTCGCAGTTTCCGCGCTCTACAATCATACCGGAGTACATAACGGCAATCTTCTGCGCAATATTTGCTACAACACCAAGATCATGTGTAATCATGATGACTGATGTGTTATGCTCTCTTTGCAGTTCCTTAATGATATCAAGAATCTGTCCCTGGATTGTTACGTCAAGCGCCGTTGTCGGCTCATCACAAATCAGGATCTTCGGGTCACAGGCAAACGCAATTGCAATCATAACACGCTGTCTCATACCGCCTGAGAACTCATGCGGATACTGACGCACACGCTTTTCCGGCTCAGGAATACCAACTTTTTGAAGCATTCTTACTGCTTCCTTCTTTGCCTCATCCTTTGTCATATGCTTATGTGCCATCAGATTTTCCATGATCTGCTTTCAACACGCATGGTTGGATTTAATGAAGCAAGTGCATCCTGGAAGATAATTGCAACCTCACCGCCCTTATATGCCTGCCACTGCTTCTTATTATAATTAAGTATATTATCACCGTGATATAAAATCTCGCTGCCCTGCTTGATCTCGCCCTGTGGTCCTTTAATAAGACCCATAATGGACTTTGCTGTAACAGATTTTCCACAGCCAGACTCACCTACAATGGCAATTGCCTCTCCTTCTTTCAAATCAAAGGAAACACCACGCACGGATTTTACTTCGCCTGCATAGGTATGGTAGGACACTTTTAAATTTTTCACTTCTAATATCTTATCATTTTTCTGGTCACTCATAGTTTCTCCTTTGTCTTACTGGCGAAGTCTCGGGTCAAGTGCATCACGCAGTCCATCGCCGAGCAGGTTAAATGCCATAACGATTACACATAAAATCACACACGGCCAAATCAGCTGTGTTGGGTAGAAATCAAGTGTCTGCTGTCCCTGTGAAATCAAAACGCCAAGACTGATCTCTGGTGCAGTCAGACCAATTCCAAGGAAACTAAGTCCTGCCTCAGTGAAGATGAATGCCGGAATGGAGGTAGACATATTTAAGATCAAAATTCCAAGCATGTTCGGCACATAATGCTTTAAGATAATACGTGATGGCTTTGCACCAAGTACCTCTGCCGCATATACATACTCTGATTCCTTTAACTGCTTAATCATACCACGAACCTGTCTGGCAGTACTGCACCATGCAGTAATACTAAGTGCAACGAGAAGAGCAAACAAATTGTTGCCAAGAACCATCATGATCAGAATTGTGATCAAAAGACTTGGCAGAGAGTTGATTACCTCAATTATACGCATCATTACGTCATCGACCCAACCGCCAAAATGTGCCATTGCTGCACCATAAAGTGTTCCTACAATCAGTTTTAATGCTGTTGCCACAAGCGCAATAATGATAGATGCTCTTGCACCCATCCAAACACGTGAGAACAAGTCACGTCCCAGATAATCAGTTCCAAACCAGTACTTTGCGCTCATTCCCTGATTCTTCTCTTTTACATTCTTTGAAACAAAATCGTAGCCTCTAATATATGGTCCAACAATAACCATAATTAAAATCAGTCCAAGCACGACAAGTGATGCCATTGCAACTGGATTTTTCTTCAATCGTCTCCATGCATCCTGCCAGTAAGAAATAGTTGGGCGGTCAATACGCTCTGCTTCTTCTTTTGTATAGCCAACCCTTTTAAATTTATCAGCTGTAAGCATATGTTTCCTCCCTTATTTACTTCTTTTGCCTGGCATCTGGATTCTCGGATCGACAAATACATATAAGATATCCGTAATAAAGATGACAGCGATATACAGAATTGACAGCAGCACTGTTTCACCAAGTACAATTGACAAATCCTGATTATTTACGGCAGTTACATAATACTGTCCGATTCCTGGAATTGAGAAAATACTCTCAATAAAGAAGGAACCTGTAATACACATAGCAACAGACATTGGCAGCTGCGTCATAACTGGAATAAAGGAGTTGCGCAGGATATGCTTACGAATGATTGCAGCTTTGCTTAAACCCTTTGACTCTGCTGTCAGTACGTAATCCTGATTTACAACATCCAGCATAGAGGTCTTTAAGAGTCTCGTGTAAGTTGCAATATAGGAGAAACATCCTGTCAGAGTTGGAAGAACAGTATACTTCCATCCTCCAAACCACAAATCCTTTCCCTCTGCCATCCGATTGTCGGAAACCATCGAAGATTACCTGCAAAAACCTTCTGCAAAAGCAGTCCAAATATCAAATGCGGCACTTGAAATAAGCAATACCGACAAGCCTACAATCAAGTAATCGATGAAGTTCCTCGCTTCATCGCCGCCACAATTCCAAGCAATAAACCAAGTGTTACACCAAGTAACATCTGCTGAATACCAAGTCTTGCAGATACTGGAAGCTTTGTCTTTAACAAGCCTGTTACTGTCTGTCCGGCATATACGAATGATTCACCAAAATCACCCTTACACATTTTCTTCATTGTTATTAAATAACGTTCCATTACCGGCTTATCCAGTCCGTAGCGCTGGTACAAAGCAGTTCTCGTCTGTTCCGGCAAATGGTCTGCCCTCTGGGTTAACGGATCTCCTGGAACCGCCTCCAGCAGGAAAAAGGTAGCTGTTGCAATCAAAAAGACTGTCAAAATCAGCTCAGCAAAACGCCTGATTAAATATCTACCCATAGCCTTATCTCCTGTTCTTTTTTATTATCATTACGAAAAGGAAGGGACCCGAACAACGAGCCCCTCCAAACTTTTGGGTTTACTTTTGTAAAACCGTAATTTTAAGCATTACCTTCTACTAATTGCGCTCTATTACTGATTTTTTCCATCGATGTAAGTCCAGATAAACTCAGCACTTGCACCAAAAGAGGAAGTACGATAATCCTTAACCCAGTTCTGAAGCAGAACCTGCTTTGTAGCATAGTAGATTGGTGCAAATGCACAATCATCTAATAAAAGAATCTGCTCCATCTGCTTATAGATATCAAGACGCTTATCCATATCAGTCTCACCAACAAGCTGATCTGCTAATGCATCATAATCAGTGTTGCTGTATCCACCAAAGGACATACCGTAAGCATCAGTATAGTTAGTATATAAGAAGTCAAGCGGATCATTGTAATCTGAATACCAGCCGCCAAGGAAGAAGTCATAATTTCCTTCATTTCTGTCTGCGATGAACAGGGATGTATCACCAGCTACACTTAACTCAACAGTAAGTCCAAGTGTCTCTTCCAGAGACTGCTGAATGTACTCTCTCTCTGCCTGTACCTCAGTTGTGGAACCACTTGTCAGATAAGTCAGTGTGATATCTTCGATTGGAGTCTCTACGCCTAACTCATCAAGACCTTCCTGGAACAAAGCAACGATCTTATCTGGATCACCAACATACTCGTTATACTCATCCTCCATGATCTCACCTACCTGATCACGATAAGAAGAACCATTGAATGTGATAGCCGGTGCTACATAGCTGTATGCCGGATTGTATCTTCCATAAACAGCATCGATCATCTCTTCACGGTCAATACTGTAGGAGATTGCCTTGCGAATCTTTACATTACTCATCAATCCAGATGTCCCACCGTTAATAAAGTTGAAACGAAGTCCAATTGTTCCCGGATAATCTGTTACCATGTACTGATACTTGCCTTCTTCTGCTTCCTTTTCAAACTTAATTGCATAGTCACCAGTTGGCTGATACTGATCTAACTCACCATTCTCAAACATGGTAGCTGCTGTAGACTCCTGTGCTACAATGTACCAGTTGATTGTATCAAGATGTACATTCTCTGCATCCCAGTACTCAGCGTTCTTTGTCCATACCATCTTATTATCTACAACCATATCAGTCATGCAGAATGGTCCGTTATATACGCAAAGTGTCCAATCCTTACCCCAGTTATCGCCAGCTGCCTCAGCCAGATCCTCACGTGTCGGATACAGAGGAGTTGCTACTAACTTAGACTCGAATGTTGGGTCTGCTACCTTTAATGTAACTTCGAAGGTATAATCATCAACTGCTACTGCCATAACGTCATCAGCAGAACCTTCGCCAGAGTTGTACTCTTCTGCTCCTACTACATTATAGATGAAGGATGCATAGTCATATGCATAATCTGGGTTTAACAGACGCTTCCAGCCATACTCATAATCATGAGCAGTAACCGGAACACCATCAGACCACTTTGCATCCTCTCTTAAATGATAGGTGTAAACAGTTCCATCATCAGAAATATCAACACTCTCTGCTCCTGCTAAGATGAACTCATCTCCATTCTCATCTGCTACGTCACGGTATAATCCTTCGTAGCAAGCTGCCATCATCCATCTCCAGCCCATGTCCTGAACATCGTAGTTGTTTCCGAAAGCAGTTGTTCTTACATTGATTACCTGCTCATCAGTCAGCTCTTTAGCTGCCTCATCTGCAAATACGGATGGTGCAAATGTTCCAACAGTCATAACGCCTGCCAGTAATGCTGCACACATTTTCTGTATTTTTCTCATTTTTCTCCTCCTTTAATGTCGTGAAGTATGCTAGCTATTATACCTCTTTTTTCACAAAATGTCCATTGGTTTTTCAAGGATACTGATGGTTTGTGGCTGTGCTGATTATTGGAAAAAATTATAGCTGGTTATTATTTGACTGTCAGATAGGTATCTAACTGGTCGAATTGCGCCTCATAGCTTGCCGCATCCTCATACTGATTGGACTGCAAAATAATGTTCACAGTATGGTAAACACAGCGCTTTAATTCATCTAATGACAGAGATCCGTCCAAAAGTGCTGACCTCAAATTTTCATGATCGGCAGGATCTCCCGGCATGACAATATCATTTCCAGCCTTCATGCAGCCACTTGCACTGCACTCTCCTGCTGTGGAACCAGTCGTTGTCGTCCAGTCTGTCATGATGGTTCCGTTAAAGCCCCACTCGTCTCTGGCTGCCTTTGTACAGATATCATAGCAGTTAGCTGCATGCACACCGTTAATCATATTGTAGGAAGTCATGATCGACATCGGCTGCGCATTCTTGATTGCGATCTCAAAGCCTTTTAGATAAATTTCTCTGAGTGCGCGCTCTGACACGATTGAGTCGGAACCCATACGATTGTCTTCCTGATTGTTGCAGGCAAAATGCTTGATTGTTGTACCACAACCTGGAACCTTTTGTACACCAAGTGTCATCGCAGAGGCCATCATACCAGAAAGAAGTGGATCTTCTGAATAGTATTCAAAGTTTCGACCACACAATGGATTTCTGTGAATATTCATTCCCGGTGCCAGCCAAAGTGTCACTTCAAATAACTTCATCTCATTTCCGATCATCTCTCCAAGCTTCTTTACCAAATCTGTGTCCCAGCTCTGTGCTAGCAAAGCACCAACTGGCATTGCTGTACAAAACTGCCAATAGGTCTCTTCATCCGGATCATGCTCTGGCTTTTTCTCTAACAACAAGCCGCCCTCAAATGATTCCAGAAAATCCATTTTCTTTGACTTGCCGTTCTTTACCTGATAACTCTTATTTAGGCGAAGTCCTGCCGGACCGTCTGCCAGTACAATACTTGCCAAATCAAACGGCGGCTTTGCAAATGCAGAAGTGGTCTCTGCTGCTGCACCAGGCACACTCTGTCCAGCATTTCCAATTGCACTTCCCTGTCCCATACTGATATCGCCTGTCGCAAGAAGAAGCAATTGATCAGTTGTCATATTTTCTACAATTTCTTTTGCTCTTCCAGTAAACGGCTCCTGATCGGCATTATAGGAAATCGTCTTTGTCTGAATCTGATCTGATTTAATCTGTAAATTCGGAAGGTTTTCTTCTTTTGCAATTGCCTCCCAAGCCTTCTGCTTTTCAAGAAGCTTTGCCTGATCTGGTGTGATCTCTTCAAGCTCTCTTTGCTTCTTACAAATATTGCTTCCAGAAACCATCACTGCACTTTGATCCAATGATAGTACCGCACAAAGCTTTGCATCTGAAAGAGAATTTCCAACCCAGATTCCATAGTTTCCACCGTCAAGCACCCATGACGCAGTCACTTCCTCATAGGAAGTGAGCTGATATAATGGGAAAGTGATCGACAGACTTTGCTTTTCACCCGGTGCAAGCTCTTTTGTCTTCGCAAAACCTGCCAAACGGCGATACTCTTTCACACGACTGCCCTGAGGACAGGAGACAAAAATTTGAACGACTTCTTTTCCACTGTAGGTAACTCCTGTATTGGTTACTTCTACCGCTGCTGTCAGTACTGGATTTTCAGAATCTAAATTTGAAACCGTTACTTTTTGCGTCTTAATAGAAAATGTAGTGTATGACAAGCCAAATCCAAAACCATATCTCACTGGAACATCGAATGTATCAAAATAGCGGTAGCCGACATAGATGCCCTCTTTATACTCCTCATGGAAGACATCTCCACTTTTAAAGCTAAAGGTTGCCGCACTCGGATAATCATTGTAATCCATCGCCCAAGAATCTGCTAACTTTCCAGACGGTGTCTTTTTGCCACACAACACATCAGCCACTGCATTTCCACCCTCTTGGCCTGGCTGCAAAACATTTACTACAGACTCAATCTTTGGATATTCCTCTAAGAATGCTAGATCCACAATTCCACCTGCATTGAGCAAAAGAATAATGTGTTTGTAGCATGCAGACAACTGGTCAAGCATTGCACGCTCATCTTTTGATAGATAATAATCTAACTCCTCATCTCTTCTGTCTGTGCCTTCTCCTGCAATACGGCTTAAAACAAAGATCGCTGTGTCAGCTCCATCCTCTTTTGCACAATCTGGAATCGGATCTCCAGCCGGAAGATGATATGGTGTAGCAAAATAAGCCATCACAACATTCATATTTTCTTTTACGGATTTGTCAATGATGCTCTGCTTCCAGTCCTCTCGGCTCTTTTCATACGTTTTCTGATAGCCAGAAAGCCCAATCTTTACTGGTAATCTCAAAGCCTGCATTCGACAGTCCTGATAAATACTCACGCTGTCACGCTCATTCACATCACCGGAGCCAGTTCCACCCTTAACTGTCTTAACTGCACCTGCCCCGTACAAGCCTAGCTTCGTGCATTTTTCAAGTGGGAGCAAATTGTTTTCATTTTTTAGCAGAACAAAGCTTTCTGCTGCTGCCTCTCTGACAAGCTTTCGATTCTCAATTTCTCTGTCTGTTGCCTCGGTAGACGGTGAGCCTACCAGTGCTCTTTTTCGAAGATTCATGGTAGTGATTCCTCCTTATCTAAAGTCATCCTCTTTTTGTGTTATCACATAGTTAGCTTTTCAATCTTGCTGCGAATGATTATCCTGCTCATATTTTTATACTCACAACTTTTTATTGTCATTTTTCATAATGAGTCCACATACGGATAATCTTTACATATCCTTCATACTCAATATCTTCATGTATATTTGGTTCCTCTATCACTTGAAATACGATCCGATGCTGAATATTAATTCTTCTTGAACAATATCCTTGCAGAGTTCCCACCAATTTTTCATATGACGGTGGATTTTGAAACGGATTTTTTTTCATAATCTCGATCAATTCTTTGGCTTTCTTGTCCAATCCGCACGCTTTCAGATTTTTTATATCTTTTACTGCTTGCTTAGTGTAAATAATTCTGTACATTACCAATCCACCTCTGATTCATCAAGACAATCCGAAATATCCGTATTTCCTCCTTCAATGATAGACTCTGTCATTCCTGGAATAGACATCAGATACAATGTTTCTTCTATTGCCTTCCAATCCTCTTCACCTATCAAAACTGCATTTTTTCCTCTGGTATTGGTAATCGTCACTGGAGTACTATTTACATTTACATCCTGTATCAATTGATAGATATTTTCTCTCGCCTTTGTCGCTGTAATTGCTGTCATAATATCACCTCTTTTTTTTCTTTATTATAACGTACGTTTAGGCGTTCGTCAATGTGATTTTGAATCTATTTTACTTGTAAAGCTTTATCAGATTTCCAACCAGTAGTACCAAACACAAAACGCCCCAAATTTGATACCACACCAGACTTACATTCTTTGGCAAGCTACTGCAGACAAGAAGCCCTTTTTCATCTCCTAAAAATGTACTCTGATACCAGCTAACCACAGTAAGTGCAAGACCAACTGCTACAGCCCCCCAATATGGAAATCTTGTACAAGACAATGTAAAAATCAGCATGCGCATGAAAACCAACTGAAGAATCATCACACACCATCCATTTGCACATTGCTCGTTTATTATACAAAAACGGATGACAACTAGCGAAACTACAAGCAAAAAGAATACAAAAGAAAAAACATCCCACAAGAAAATACGCTTCTGGTAGCTTGCCGTAATTGCCCTCGCCCCTCGCTCAAAAAATACAATTAAATCCAATATCTGACACCCGATCAAAAGAAAAATCCCTGTGGCCTGTGCAAGCAAAAATGCACTTTTTAATTGTTCTTCTGATGCCGTATCTGGTATTTGCTTCAGATAGTTCCAAAGTACGAACACAATGATAAGAAAAGCGGAATAAAGAATTGGCATATGCTTGATTTGGACTTTCTTTAGATGCCACGCATACATTTCAGATACACCTCCTCTAAACTAGGCTTTATTTTTTCTGTTTTTTCTTGCAGTAGAATCGTTCCAGTTTTTAAGATAATCGTATTGGTACAACCTTCCACGATATCCTCTGTGATATGAGATGAAACAAGCACCGGACAAACACCCTCTAATTGATGAAAAATTTGATAGAAATGGCAGCGTTCCTCGATATCAAGACCAGTTGTCGGCTCATCCAACAAAATGAATTGCGGTTTCCCCAGAATTGCCTGAGCAATGCCAACTCTTCTTACCATGCCTCCCGATAACTTTTTGCACTTCTGATTGGCAAATTCGCTCATATGAACAGCATCAAGCACACGAGAAATTTCGTATTCTTCTTCCGATGCAGGAATCTTTTTCAAATAGCAAAAATATTGCAGCTGTTCCTTTACTGTCAGTTGTGGCATACAGCCAAATTTTTGCGAAAGATATCCGATCTGACAATTTTTCTTTCCAATCATTTTCTTATTATTGCAAGAATCAGAAACCAGAATGTCACCAGAGCAGATTTTCAGGTTTGCCGTTAATATATTTTTGCTTGTTAACATTCGAAAGCTTGTTAGTACGCGAAAAAGCGTTGTTTTTCCGGATCCGTTTGGACCAATGATTCCGTAGGTTTGATTTTCTAATTCCAAATTGATATCTGATAAAACAATCTTTTTCCCGTAACCAGCTGTTAAATTTTGTATTTTGATCATAGCGCACCTTCTTTCTACATTTCAGAAATTGTTCTCAAAAATGCTTCGTCACTTTCATATAACTTTGGATTTCTCTCGTAGGCGACAAGCTCTGTAAAAAAAGTTTCTGCCTTTTTCTCACTAAGACACCTTTTGGCAACCTCCAAAAAATCCTGTAAAACCAAATCTTCGTTTTCTTTCTTTGTTACTTCACTGTTACAATCCACATCACCCGTTTCAAACTCGATTCTTCTTTCCAGACTTTCTATGAGTCTTGAAGCGTATCGGATGGATCTGCTTCGAAATATTGGTCTAATAAACAATTTGAGATAATACTTGAATTTTTTCTCTGCCAAGAAAGACTGCGGTCTTCAAGAATGAAATATGTGAGAAGCGAATATGCCTCTGCTCGATTTTCTGCAATGAGAATCGAATCGTCAAAAACGGCAATCTCATTATTAAAATCATTTCTGCACAAATCCTCAGATGCAAGCAAAATTTTTTTTGTCTCGCCAGTCTGAGTAATCCTCTCCTGTATATTGCTCTGCAATTGTGATTGCTTTCTCCATCTGTGCTGTTATATCGGATGTATACTGTGCCAAAGTTGTATCTTTTTCTAATTTTGCAGACAACAAATCTACCACTCTTGTACTCTTTTCTTCTAATATCTCTTTGTCTGTAAGATAAAGATTTCCAGATACGATTGTGATCGCATTTGCCATTCCTTCATATCTTGTCCGCTTTCCTGTCGATGACACTTTTTTCAAATTCGTCGCAACTTCTTGATTGGTTTGAAGGCAAATATAAGAGTGATCCGTCCTTGCATATGGATTGTAACCAGCTCCTCCACCATTTCCCCAGTCTTGATAAGTCTCAAAAATAGCCTGATCGCCAGCCATCGGATACCATGCAAACCAACCAGGTAGCATAGCAGCCTGCGAATTTGCATAAAATCGGTTTGCATAGCCAGAATACGAAATCAAAATTTTCAGCTGATTTGTCGGTCGATCTGTTTGCACAACAAGCAAATCTTTCCCCTGAGTAAATGATACCGATACGTCTTTTGTCAGAGATGTTACGCTTTTAACCTGATATCCATGATACAAAGTAAAACAAAATTTTGTATCAGCCTCTGCATCTAACGTCAACACTGCCTCCACATCAAGCATACGTCCCAGATTGACCGTCAGTTCATAGGCTTTTACCTGCCAAGTACGACTTTTTTGTTCGTCTAAACTTGTTTCTATCTGTTGATTTATTTTTTTTGCGATCTCATCTTCACCGTCCTGAAGTTCTCTCTTTTCATTTGCCAAAGACTCTTTGTAATACAAGCGATCGGCAAATGCACCGTCAAAATTTTGTGTTAGTCGATATACGGATGCCGGACGAAGTGACAATGCAAAAAATAAAGTTCCAATGAAGCCAATCACGACTCGAAAACGATTTCTTTTAAAAATAGAACATCGTTTTTTCATTCGAAATGCTCCAATGGAAGCTACTAGTAAAATCCACCCTATCTCTAATTCTAAGCGACTCGTTTCTGTCTGAAGTCCGTACTGAACATCTGGCTCCACTCAGCATTTTGATAAAAAATATGAAATAACTTTTGAAATACATTCCAAGCATAGATAAACACAGGCACATTCGTCTTTTGCCACACGATCTGTTCTCGAAATGAGCTGACCAAAAAAAGATAAAAAATAAGCATAACCCCTGCAGCGATTCGATGTTCACTTAGCACAAAAGCGGCTGCTACCAAAATGCAAATGAGCTGCGGCAGTAAAATATTAATCAGATATCCTCTCCAGAACCAGTTCTCAAAAATGCAAATGATCGCATCGTTTTGATAGGAACCTATCAAAAACAGTAGCACTGCTGTCACATTCCATATGATCCACAGAAAAAGAATCCATATCAGAGCGGATCGTTCAAAAAAGAAATGACTTTCTGTGCAAGTATCAATGCAGTCACGCAGGTCATTTGCCTCTGCCTTTCTCATAAAAACGATTGTCATTCCCATCCAGCCCAAATTAATTAGATACTGAATCCGAACCAGGTTGTACAAAAGTTCAAAACCACTCATTTTACAAGCTGAAAAAAATACTGTGGCCCCCAGTGGAATGATCGAAATCAAGCCAAATACCATACTGATCGCTTTATCGCGTAAAAAAAAGCGGCTCGTCCATCTCATGTTTTTTCCTCCTTCCAATTTACATTTCGATGTTCTTACCGCTATTATAGTATTTTATTTATTTTCTTTTTGGTTTAGGCATGAATGGATACGAATCTGGCACAAATTGCAATGAACAATGAATTCTAAGACATTCTCAACCTCCATTAACTTAATTTTCGATTTTGCATTCGTATCTGGCAACTGAAAACGCCGTTCTCTATGGTTCGACTACAATATCCATCATACAGAGCCACAGTCTTATCAATATTTTTGATTCCATACCCATGCAAATTTCCATCTGACTTGGTGCTTTTCCAATCACGATTTTCCGATTGATTTTTCGCCACCGGATTTTTAAACACAATCATAAAATCAGACAGTGTGCTCACAAGCTGAATCCGAATCCATCTGCTGTCTTTTTCTATTCTTCTGCATGCGTCAACTGCATTGTCATACAAATTTCCAAGCATAATCGTCAGATCATAATCTCGAATCAAAAGTTCTGCAGTCAAATTTGCAGTCATTTCTACTTGTATCATTTCCTTACTGGCGATTGCACGTTTGCTCATCAAAAGTGCATCAATGACTGGATTTTTTTGTTTGCACAAAATCCCCCTCTTTTGCACTTCTTTCCATCTGACCTATATATTCTTTCGCCTTTTCATACTCGCCAAGCTCTAATAAACCAGATACCGTATACAGATGAGATTTCATATCATGTTTTAATGCGCGCATCTGCTCATACATTGCCCGAATTTCCTGCTGGCTCTCAATTTGAACTGTTGCAAGCTGGTTTTGGATGGTAAGCTCTTCCTGTGCTTTCTTTGACTTTTCAAATACAGAAACAAGCTTCCATACACCGACATTGATCAATAGCAGTATGACTGCGACCAACGTATTAAAAAAGGTAACCGGCGTATCTGCCATATTCCTTCCGATCCAGATGACAATCGCAACTGCCACTGCAATAATCGCTAGAATGGAAAATACAACTCGCTCAACTAATTTTTGCTGTTTTTCTTGCTCCCATCCTTTTCCTTTCTCTCTTTTTCGAAATGTTTGAATACAGTTACTTGCAAACAACAAGGTTTCATTGCTTACAATTAAAAAGATAAGCTGCAAATTGGTATCGTAAAACAATCTCGTTGAAAGAGAGAACAGACACAGATACAAGATCATCCAGATGCCGCTCTTTGCAAAATTCTTTTTATAGTCCCTGTGGCTGCTCCAACCAAATCTTGCCGAAAAAAAAACAACCAAATATGATCTGTATCAACCTAAGTAATATGAAATCATGCACTCGTTCACCTCTCGTTGCCTACTTCTGCTGATTGGAATTTGAACACCATTTGTCATCCAAATCGTATCTCTGTCTATTTGCTCTGCATAATACAAATTGCAAAGAAATGCTCTGTGGCAACGACAAAATCCTAATCCTGAAAATTGATTTTCAAACTCATCCAGTTTTACCCGCACACGCACTACTTTTTCCTGCGTATGAATTTCCACATAATGACCATTTGCCTCCAAAAAGAGGATATCCTGTTTCCAAATTCGATGCATTTTCCCATCATACATGACAACCAATGCATCTTTTTTGCTCTTTTGAAGCTTTTGACAAACTTGCGAAAGAACCTCCTCTACCTGCTCTAGATGAAGCGGCTTGACCAAATATCGAAATGCATCGACCTCATACCCTTTTGCCGCAGACAATGCATCTGCTGTTGTGAAGACAAGTATGATCTGCTCGTTTTCTGCTCGAAGATGCCTTGCTAACTCTAGTCCATCCATCTGCTTTAAGCCAATGTCCAAAAATGCCAAATCAAATGAAAATGATTCTTCTTTGCTACACAAAAGCTGTTCAGCCGACAAAAAGATTTCTGTCTTGACGGTTTCCTTTTGACCTTCCTCTGTCTTTTGCCAATGTGCAATCATCTTAACTAGAAGCTGTGCATGCAGCGGATCATCCTCGCATATTGCAATTCTCAAGCCAGTTGCCTCCTTTGCTGCTTTTCTAATCTAATTAGTTTTCTTGCTCAGAAGATTGCGTTATACCCCCCCGCTCAGTTCATCCTGCAATGTATCTTGAATGTCGGTTAAGCATTCGAGTAATAGCGGATTGAAAGTTCCGCACTCTCCGGCAAGAATCATTTCCATTGCTTTTTCATGCGAAAATGCTTTTTTATAGACACGATCACTCACAAGTGCATCATAAACATCAGCAATTGCAACCACCTGCGCACTGATAGGAATATCGTCACCCTTTAAACCATCTGGGTATCCCTTTCCGTCATAGCGTTCATGATGCCAGCGGCAAATCTGATAGGCCATCTTTATAAGCGGTTCGTCTTTATAGACCTCCATCTCCTCAAGCATTCGCGCACCGATCAATGTATGCGTTTTTATGATCTCAAATTCGTCTTTTGTAAGCTTTCCTGGTTTATTTAAAATCTTATCATCAATACCGATTTTTCCAATATCATGCAAAGCTGACGCTGTTGTAATTAAATATCGATCAGAATAGCTTAAGTGATAGCGATCTGTCTTTTGAACGAGACATTCAAGAATCTTTTCTGTCAGTCGATTTATATGAAGCACATGCATACCGCTCTCGCCATTTCTAAACTCCACAATATGACTAAGAACCGTAATCATCATGCGGTTGTTCTTTTCTTTCTCATAAATTTGATCACCGATAAGTGCAGATAATCTGCGCTGCTTTGCATAGAGTTTAATCGTATTAAATACACGCTGATAGACAACCTTTGCATCAAATGGACGACTGATATAATCTGATACGCCAAGCTCATATGCACGACGCACATACACATCGGAGTCCTCACTTGAAATCATAATGACAGGAATATCCTCGATTAAATGCTTACGTTCCATAACATTAAGCACTTCAAAGCCATCCATCTTTGGCATAACAATATCCAAAAGAATAGCAGAAATACCCGTTCCATACTGATCTATCAGCTGCAGACATTCCTCACCGTTTTCAGCCTCTAAAATTCTAAAATCATTATCGAGCATATCAGAAAGAATCTCTCTGTTCATTTCTGAATCGTCTACGATTAGAATCTGCTGACGCACTTTTTCTTTTTTTACCAGATCCGTATTTCCATTGGCGTCTACAATTCCTTTTTCCGTTACTACTGTATTTTTTTGATTTTTTGCCTGATACATCAGACGATCTGCTTTCCACTACCTTTTCAAGCATCTCATTGCTACAGAACAAACCTCCAACACTGACAGACAGATGTATAGTTGAATAGCCTGGAACATCTGCTGCAAATACGCGCTCTCTAATTTCTCGAAGCTTCTTGACAAATGTATCCTCATCGATTCCTGGAATCAGAAGTAAAAACTCATCGCCTCCATAACGCACTATGCTGTCTGTACTTCTAACACAACTTCTAATCTGTTTTACAACTGTTTTAAGAGCTGCATCGCCTGCCGAATGACCAAAAGTATCATTATAAATCTTAAAATCATCAAGGTCGATCATTGCAACACCCTGTATATTAACTGATGTCTTTAATTCTTCCTCGTAATAGCGTCTATTATATGCACCTGTTAAAACATCACGATATATCCTGTCATCAAGACCAAATATCTGATTTACAAGCTTATCACTCTCATTTTTATCAATCAGTGTCTCTAAATCTAACTTTTTAAGCATTTCAATTACATATGGAACACCATCAATTTCCACATATTTTGAAAACACCTGATAAAGCACAGAGTCTAAAAACTCAAGCTTTGTCTTTTCTGCCTTATCACGAAAGGCAATCGCTGAAATACAATTCTCGCAAGGCTTGTTTTTTCCCCAGAAACAATAACAGGAACATTCATTTTTTGATGAAGGCTTTCCTGATGCCAAACACTGAATCCCATTTGCATCTACAAGACGAACAATTGTAAATACTTTTCTTAACTGTTCCATCTCTTTTTCTGCTTCTTCTGCTGTCAGCTGATATTCTGCTTCCATACCTGTTTCCTCCGCTGTGTATCATTTCTGGTACGTATTTTTATTTATCGCACTATTAACTTGATTCTACCATAAAATATTTATTTTGGCTACAAAAAAGTGCAGCACCTTTTAGGCGGCTGCACTTTTGGTTACTAATATTTTTTTTCGCTTATTATGGTCTCTGACCCATACCACCCTCAAGTGTAAGAGTCTCACCATTCATATACTTGAAATCCGGGGATGCTAACTGTACACAAACACGGCCGATCTCAAGCTCTGCATCACCAAAATGACCTGCCGGCGGTATCTTTACATTTGCCTTAAATGCGTCTGGATATGCCTTCTCAAACTGCTCTAACTGTGCAGTCCATGCAAGTGGGCAGATTACATTTACATTGATTCCGTCCTTTGCCCACTCGGTAGCTGCTACACGAGATAAGCCACGGATACCTTCTTTTGCTGCTGCGTATGCGCACTGTCCATAATTTCCAAACAGACCTGCACCTGATGCAAAGTTGATAACAGCACCCTTGGATTCCTTCAGATACGGATAGCAAGCCTTCATGTAGTAGAATGCTGCATACAAACCAGAGTACATAGCAAGATTGAACTGCTCAGTTGTATGATCTGCGATAGAAACACCTGATGCAGATGCCTGTGCATTGTTAATCAACACATCAATACCGCCAAACTCCTTTACGGTTTCCTCTACAACCTTATTTACAACAGCCTCATTGTCTGCTCCTGCATTAACGTCTGCCTGCATGATCAGAACCTTGATGCCGTAAAGACGCTCTAATTCTTCCTTCGCGTCCTCAAGCTTCTTTACATTACGTCCTGTAAATTACAAGATTTGCTCCCTCTTTTGCATAAGCAGTTGCAATTCCGTATCCGATGGAACCGCATCTTCCATCACTTAACACAGCGCGTCCTGCTCCTGTAATGATGGCTGTCTTACCTGTTAAAATCCCATTGGTTCTCCCTTCTTGTCTGTGTTTTTGTTTGACTTTTGTCTGCACAGAACCTGTATATCAATATCATATCATATTCAAACA
>ENA-OQAZ01000452-OQAZ01000452.1-human-gut-metagenome-genome-assembly--contig:-NODE-452-length-23025-cov-7.964757_pt1 | contig 23025 bp, 25 predicted proteins | sample MGYA00242737_ERZ504531 | MGnify/ENA primary metagenome ERZ504531 (study PRJEB26092, sample SAMD00036244) | human gut metagenome | host: Homo sapiens | study: EMG produced TPA metagenomics assembly of... | reverse complement strand
AAATATATTGAATATTATAACAATAAAAGAATCAAAGCCCGGTTAAATGGAAAGAGTCCGGTACAATACCGAACTCTTTCTATTACGGGATAATGTTTAACTTGTCCAACTTTTTGGGGTCACTTCAAAATGAGACAACCTCATATTCATCGTACCTATAAATCGTTTAGGACAACATTGATTTCCCTCTGATTATTCTACAAACGGAGGAGTATATTTGGATGCAAGCAAAAAACATTTTTTCCGATTAAAAACGGGAAGTGGATGGACATCCACTAATAAATAGTAGTCATGGTTCGATGTTTGTAATAAGGAAGCAGGCAGCAAGTACAACAAATGTGGTGCTTTGCTGCCTGTTATGTTATGTGAAATCTTTACTCTTTGATTTCTTTCAACTGGAAATCCTTTCTTCGCAGTACGAAACTGTTACTCAGGTATTTTTCGCGGACAATCTTGTTTTCAGCCAGTTCTTCCGGAGTTCCCTGGAAGAGGATTTTTCCTTCAAACAGCAGGTAAGCACGGTCAGTGATGCTAAGTGTTTCCTGCACGTTATGGTCTGTAATCAGAATACCGATGTTTTTGTCTTTCAGTTTCCAGACGATGTGCTGGATGTCTTCCACGGCAATCGGGTCTACTCCGGCAAACGGTTCGTCAAGCATGATAAATTTGGGGTCGATTGCCAGACAGCGGGCAATTTCCGTACGGCGGCGTTCACCTCCAGAAAGTTGGTCTCCTAAGTTCTTGCGTACTTTCTGTAGGCGGAACTCGGCAATCAGACTTTCCAGTTTCTCTTTCTGGTATTCCGGTGACTTATTGGTTAACTCCAATACAGAAGCAATGTTGTCTTCCACGCTCATTTTGCGGAACACAGAAGCTTCCTGTGCCAGGTAACCGATGCCATTTTGGGCTCGTTTGTAAACAGGATAGGAAGTTATGTCTTTATCATTTAGATAAATATGTCCTTCATTGGGGACAATCAATCCGGTAGTCATATAGAAAGAGGTGGTCTTACCCGCACCGTTAGGGCCGAGCAGTCCTACAATTTCCCCCTGTTTCACATTGATGGAAACATGACTCACCACTGTTCGTTTTCCGTATTTTTTGACCAGGTTCTCGGTTCGTAGCACCATTCTGCCGTCTGAAGGTAATTCAAACTTTTCGGTCGTAGATTCTTGATTTTCTTGTGCTGCCATTGTCCTTTTGTTAGCTGTTCAGTCGTGCAAAAGTAGTAAAAATCTTGGCTTCTGTGGTTCTTAATTCGAAAATCCTCCTGTCTTTTATTATAATATAGCTAAAAAGCACTACTTTTGTGTCAAACATGATTGTAATAATATGATAAAGCCTGTTACAAACCTTGGAAAATACCTCATGTTGATGGGGCGTGTATTTTCCGTCCGGAGCGTTTCCGGATGTATTTTAAGCAGTACCTGAATGAAATGGTACAATTGGGTATCAATTCGATTGGTATTGTGTTGCTGATTTCTTTTTTTATTGGTGCTGTAATTTGTATTCAGATTAAATTGAATATTGAAAGTCCTTGGATGCCGCGTTTCGTGGTGGGATATACCACTCGTGAAATCTTGCTGCTGGAATTCTCATCTTCTATCATGTGTTTGATTTTAGCGGGAAAAGTTGGGTCGAACATAGCTTCGGAGATTGGTACGATGCGGGTGACGCAGCAGATTGATGCACTGGAAATTATGGGAGTAAACTCAGCCTCTTATTTGATTCTTCCAAAGATTCTGGGATTGATGACTATGATTCCTTTTCTGGTGATTTTCAGTATTTTTGCGGGAGTGATAGGTGCTTTCTGTACAGCCTGGTTTGCCGGTATCATGAATGCGACGGATTTGGAATATGGTTTACAGTATTGCTTTGTGGAATGGTATATCTGGTGTAGCTTTATTAAATCCTTATTTTTTGCCTTTATCATAGCCAGTGTGTCTGCTTATTTTGGATATACGGTAGAAGGAGGTTCTATTGCGGTCGGTAAGGCCAGTACGGACTCTGTAGTTTCAAGCAGTGTCTTGATTTTGTTTTCAGATTTGATACTTACACAATTGTTGATGGGATGATACAGCTAAATTCTATATGCAAATCATTTGAGGGACGTACAGTTCTTGAAGATATTAATTTTTCATTTGACAACGGGAAAACCAATTTGATTATCGGGCAGAGTGGCTCTGGAAAGACGGTACTGATGAAATGTATTGTAGGGCTGCTTACTCCGGAGTGCGGGGAGATTCTGTATGACGGACGTAATCTGTTGGACATGGGAAAGAGAGAAAAGAAGGCGCTGAGACGTGAAATGGGCATGATTTTTCAAAGTGCTGCATTGTTCGACTCACTTTCTGTGCTGGAAAATGTGATGTTCCCACTGGATATGTTCTCTAATGATACTTACCGTGACCGGGTGAAGCGGGCGCAGTTTTGTCTGGATCGTGTGAACTTGATTGATGCGCAGTCTAAATATCCTGGAGAAATCAGTGGGGGTATGCAGAAGCGTGTGGCTATTGCACGTGCCATTGCTTTGCAGCCAAAATACTTGTTCTGTGACGAGCCTAATTCTGGGCTTGACCCTAAAACCTCGTTGGTGATTGATGATTTGATTCATGATATTACCAAAGAATATAATATGACGACAATCATTAATACGCACGATATGAACTCTGTGATGGGTATTGGTGAAAGCATATTGTATATTTACCAGGGTCATAAGGAATGGGAAGGAACAAAAGACGAGGTATTCAATGCCACGAACGAGCGGTTGAATAACTTTATATTTGCTTCAGATTTGCTGCAGAAGGTGAAGAAAGAGGAAAATAGCAAGGCTCGTAAAGTTTGATATTGATAAGACTCAGGTTGAGATAATAAGGAACGGCAGAAGGTGGATATGCTTTCTGCCGTTTTTTATTTGGTTGGTTGACAAGGATTCAGAAGCCGTAAAGATTTTTTAGCTTGTCAGTTTGGTTATTGAAAGATTAAACATTATTTTTGCAACCTCTTTTGGTAAATACGAGAAATAATTAATAATTAAATAAATAAGTCGAAAATGAATATTTCATTGCAAAATGTAGACAACGTAAGCGCTGTGCTTACTGTTCAGATTGAAAAAGCTGATTATCAGGAAAAAGTTGAAAAAGCACTGAAAACTCTTCGTCAGAGAGTAAATATGCCTGGATTCCGTAAGGGAATGGTTCCTATGGGATTGATTAAAAAACAGTATGGAACTTCTGTATTGCTGGAAGAAGTTGACAAACTGTTGCAGGAAAAAGTAGGTGAGTATATCCGTGAAAACAAAGTTAACATGTTGGGTACTCCTCTGCCGAAAGAAAATAACGCAAACTTTGAAACTGATGAGAATTTTGAATTCTCTTTCGATATTGCATTGGCTCCTGAGTTCAATGTAGAATTGTCTAATAATGATACTGTTGACTACTATGATATTAACGTAACAGATGAAATGGTAGATCAGCAGGTAAATATGTACAGACAGCGTACTGCTAAGTATGACAAGGTTGAAGACTATCAGGATAAGGATATGCTGAAAGGTCTGTTGGCTGAGTTGGATGAAAACGGCAATACAAAAGAAGGTGGTGTGCAGGTAGAAGGTGCAGTAATGATGCCTTCATACATGAAGAACGATGACCAGAAAGCTATCTTCAACGATGCAAAGGTAAATACTGTATTGGTATTTAACCCGTCAGTTGCTTTCGATAACAATGAAGCTGAGTTGGCTTCTCTGTTGAAAGTGAAGAAAGAAGAAGTAGCTAATTACAAAGGTAACTTCAGCTTCCAGATTGAAGAAATCACTCGTATGATTCCGGGTGACTTAACTCAGGAACTGTTTGACCAGGTATTGGGTGAAGGAAAGGCTCACAGCGAAGAAGAATTCCGTGCTCAGATTAAGGAAACAATTGCAAAACAGTTTGAAGCTGACAGCGACTATAAGTTCTTGCTGGATGTACGTACTTACTTGTCAGAAAAGGTTGGTAAACTGCAGTTTGCTGATGAACTGATGAAACGTATCATGTTGGAAAACAACAAGGAAAAAGGTGAAGAATTCGTTTCTGAAAACTACGAAAAGAGCCTGGAAGAACTGACTTGGCACCTGATCAAAGAAAAACTGGTAGCTGCTAACGATATTAAGGTAGAACAGGCTGACATCACTAACATGGCTAAGGAGCTACTCGTGCACAGTTTGCTCAGTATGGTATGATTAACGTTCCTGATGAATTGTTGGAAAACTATTCAAAAGAAATGTTGAAGAAACGTGAAAGTGTAGAAGCTCTGGTAAACCGCGTTGTTGAATCTAAGTTGTCTGAAATCTTGAAAGGTCAGGTAACATTGAATCACAAAGCTGTTTCTGCAGAAGAATTCAACAAAATGTTTCAATAAGCAATTTGGCTCTCAAAATTGATTGCTAAAATATTCTAAAAAAGGAGGCTTTTAACTTGACTTCTTCTGTAAGATAGAAGTGTTTTGTACTTTTGTTTTTTCAGAAGAAAGGGGGTTAAAAGCCTCTTTTATATTGTAGAATTAATATAAGGATTATGATGGACGATTTTAGAAAATATGCTACCAAGCATCTCGGAATGAACAGTATGGTACTTGATGATGTCATCAAGTCGCAAGCAGGATACTTGAATCCGTATATTTTGGAAGAACGTCAATTGAATGTGACGCAGTTGGATGTCTTTTCTCGTTTGATGATGGATCGTATCATTTTCCTCGGAACCCAGATTGACGATTATACAGCCAATACTTTGCAGGCTCAGCTTTTGTATCTGGATTCAGTGGATTCTGGTAAGGATATTTCTATTTATATCAACTCCCCAGGCGGTTCAGTGTATGCAGGTTTAGGTATTTATGATACTATGCAGTTTATCAGTAGCGATGTGGCTACAATTTGTACAGGTATGGCAGCTTCTATGGCAGCCGTATTGTTGGTAGCTGGAAAAGAAGGAAAACGTTCAGCTCTGACCCATTCACGCGTGATGATTCATCAGCCGATGGGAGGAGCGCAAGGTCAGGCTTCGGATATTGAAATTACAGCTCGTGAAATTCAGAAACTGAAGAAAGAATTGTATACAATCATTGCCGATCACTCTCATACGGATTTTGATAAGGTTTGGGCAGATTCTGACCGTGATTATTGGATGACAGCATCCGAGGCTAAAGAGTATGGTATGATTGATGAAGTGCTATCTCGTAAACCTTCATTGTAACACTGTGATTTACTTAAAAACTAGATAGGCTTTGGAAGAAAAAAGGACTTCAAGAAACTCGAAAAGAAGATGTAGCTTTTGCGGTCGCACAGAAGACGAAGTGGGCTTCCTGATTACAGGAGTGAATGGATGTATCTGTGACAGTTGTGCAGAACAGGCACATGAAATCGTAAAAGAAGCGATGCATCATCAAGGGCAGGGACCTACAGACCTGAATTTGTCTGAGCTCCCTAAGCCGAAGGATATCAAAGAATTCCTGGACCAGTATGTGATTGGTCAGGATGATGCAAAACGCTATTTGGCTGTAGCGGTGTATAATCATTACAAACGTTTGCTTCAGCCTAAGGATAAGAATGATGTGGAGATTGAAAAGTCAAACATCATTATGGTGGGAAGCACCGGAACCGGAAAGACTTTGCTGGCTCGTACCATTGCTAAGTTGCTTCATGTACCTTTTACCATTGTAGATGCGACTGTACTGACCGAAGCAGGATATGTGGGAGAAGATATTGAAAGTATTCTGACCCGCTTGCTTCAGGTGGCTGACTATAACGTGGAGGAGGCGGAACGGGGTATCGTTTTTATTGACGAAATTGATAAAATTGCCCGGAAAGGAGATAACCCTTCCATTACGCGTGATGTAAGTGGAGAAGGTGTGCAGCAAGGCTTGTTGAAGCTGCTGGAAGGTTCTGTGGTGAATGTTCCTCCTCAGGGAGGACGTAAGCATCCGGACCAGAAGATGATTCCGGTCAATACTAAGAATATCCTGTTTATTTGCGGAGGAGCTTTTGACGGTATTGAACGAAAAATCGCTCAACGGCTGAATACCAATGTGGTGGGATATAGTGCGGCGAAGGAAGCGGTGAAAATAGACCGGGGAAATTTGATGCAGTACATTGCTCCTCAGGACTTGAAATCATTCGGATTGATACCGGAAATTATTGGTCGTTTGCCGGTACTTACCTACTTGAATCCATTGGACCGTACGGCATTGCGCAATATTCTTACAGAACCCAAAAATTCAATTATCAAGCAGTATGTAAAATTGTTTGAGATGGATGGGGTGAAACTGGAATTTGAATCGGAGGTGTTTGAATATATTGTCGACAAGGCGATAGAGTACAAATTAGGTGCTCGTGGTTTGCGTTCTATTGTGGAAACCATAATGAATGATGTCATGTTTGAAATTCCGTCACAACAGACCGAACGTTTTGTGGTGACGTTGGATTACGCCAAACAGCAAATGGGGAAGGCAAATGTTTCCCGTCTGCAAATGGCATAATGTAAAGGTTTTTTAGTGAGAAAATAAAAGCTTCCGATGAAATATTCCCTGAAATATTTGTGTAATATGAAAAGTTGTTTATAACTTTGTTACATGCGGAAACAAAATTTCTACAATCAATGAAAATCTAAATCCAAGAACAATGGCGGAAAATATCAATTTAGTAGCAGCTCTTAAAAAGTATTTTGGATTCGATACTTTTAAAGGAAACCAGGAGGCGATTATCCGAAACTTATTATCAGGAAAGGATACGTTTGTGTTAATGCCTACAGGAGGTGGAAAGTCATTATGCTATCAGCTTCCTTCTCTGTTGATGGATGGAACTGCTATTGTGATTTCACCGCTCATTGCCTGATGAAGAATCAGGTGGATGCTATGCGTAATTTTAGTGAGGAAGATGGCATTGCTCATTTTATTAATTCCTCATTGACAAAATCGGCTACAGATCAGGTGAAAGCCGACATCATGGCCGGAAAGACAAAGTTACTTTATGTAGCTCCTGAATCTTTGACGAAAGAGGAGAATGTAGATTTTCTGAGACACGTGAAGATTTCATTTTATGCGGTGGATGAGGCACATTGTATTTCGGAATGGGGGCATGACTTCCGACCGGAGTATCGCCGGATTCGTCCGATAATCAATGAAATTGGGAAAGCTCCGGTAATTGCTTTGACGGCAACGGCTACTCCAAAGGTAAAGATGGACATCCAAAAGAATTTGGGAATGATGGATGCAACAGAATTCCGTTCGTCTTTTAATCGTCCGAATCTTTATTATGAAGTACGTGCCAAGACTGCTAATGTGGATAAGGATATTATCAAGTTCATCAAGCAGAACGAAGGCAAGTCAGGTATTATCTATTGCTTGAGCCGTAAGAAGGTGGAAGAGCTCACTGAAATATTGCTGGCAAATGGTATCAAGGCCCGCGCTTATCATGCAGGAATGGATTCTGCTACCCGTAATGGGAATCAGGATGCTTTCCTGAAGGAAGACATTGATGTGATTGTAGCTACGATTGCGTTTGGAATGGGTATTGATAAACCGGATGTACGCTTTGTGATTCATTATGATGTACCTAAGAGTTTGGAAGGGTATTATCAGGAAACCGGACGTGCAGGACGTGACGGTGGAGAAGGACAGTGCATTACATTCTATTCCAATAAGGACCTGCAGAAACTGGAGAAATTTATGCAGGGAAAGCCTATTTCAGAGCAAGAAATCGGACGTCAGCTATTGCAGGAAACAGCAGCTTACGCAGAATCTTCAGTGTGTAGAAGAAAAATTTTGTTGCATTATTTTGGAGAGGAATATACGGAAGATAATTGTGGTAATTGTGATAACTGTTTAAATCCAAAGAAACAAGTGGAGGCTCAGGATTCGTTGTGTGCAGTGATTGAAGCAATCATTGCCGTAAAAGAAAACTTTAAGCAAGATTATATTATCGATATATTGTTGGGTAAAGAAACATCTGAAGTGCTTGCGCATAAGCATGAAGACTTAGAGGTGTTTGGTTCAGGTATGGGAGAAGAAGAAAGATTGTGGAATGCAGTCATTCGTCAGGCTCTTATCGCTGGTTACCTGGCAAAGGATGTGGAAAACTATGGCTTATTAAAAGTTACGCCAGAAGGGCATAAGTTCTTGAAAAAACCGAAGTCGTTCAAGATCGTTGAGGATGCAGACTTTGAAGAAGAAGAGGTAGATGAAACTCCGATGAGAAGTGGGGCTTCGTGTGCAGTAGACCCCGTGCTGTATTCCATGTTGAAAGACTTGCGGAAGAAAATGGCAAAGAGACTGGATGTGCCACCTTATGTGATTTTCCAGGATCCTTCTCTTGAGGCAATGGCTACCATTTATCCGGTTACTTTGGAAGAATTGCAGAATATTCCGGGCGTAGGAGCTGGAAAGGCTAAACGCTATGGTCAGGAATTTTGCGAATTGATTAAGAAGCACTGCGAAGAAAATGAAATAGACCGTCCGGAAGATTTGAGAGTGCGCACTGTGGCTAACAAATCTAAGCTGAAGGTCTCTATTATTCAGAGTATCGATAGAAAGGTAGCTTTGGATGATATTGCAGTGGCAAAAGGTATTGAATTTGGTGAGTTGCTGGATGAAATCGAAGCCATTGTATATTCAGGAACCAAACTGAATATTGACTATTTCTTGGAAGAAATTATGGATGAAGACCACATGCAGGATATTTATGATTATTTCAAGGAATCAGTAACTGATAAGATTGATGATGCAATGGATGAACTGGGTGACGACTATACAGAAGATGAAATTCGTCTGGTGCGTATCAAGTTCATTTCTGAAATGGCTAATTAATCATTTATTTAATGATATTGTGCAGCTGCTTGTGAGGGGTGTTCCTTGCAAGCAGCTGTTTTTATTTGATAGGTATGTGGTATGAAAAAGATGTTAACTGCTTTTTTACTTTTTGAGAAAATTCTGTATATTTGCACGCAATAAAATCTAAAGCATAAAGCCCTATGTCATTTATTGCAGATAAAGTTGTTATGGACGGATTAACTTACGATGATGTATTGTTGATTCCGGCCTATTCTGAGGTTTTACCTAAAACAGTCGAACTCTCGACTAAGTTTTCACGTAACATTGAGTTGAAAATTCCGTTTGTAACTGCAGCTATGGATACAGTTACCGAAGCACAGATGGCCATTGCCATTGCTCGTGAAGGAGGTATCGGAGTAATTCACAAGAACATGTCTATCGAGGAGCAAGCTCGTCAGGTGGCAATTGTGAAACGTGCGGAAAACGGAATGATTTATGATCCGGTGACCATTAAGAGAGGTTCTGTAGTGAAAGATGCACTCGATTTGATGGCTGAATACAAAATCGGAGGTATTCCTGTAGTAGATGATGAGAATTATTTGGTCGGTATTGTTACAAACCGTGACCTGCGCTTTGAAAAGGATATGAATAAGCGTATCGATGAGGTGATGACAAAGGAAAACATTGTGACAACAGAGCCGGGTACAGACATGGAAACTGCTTCCAAGATTCTGCAGGAAAACAAGATTGAAAAACTTCCGGTAGTAGACAAGGATGGAAAGCTGATCGGTCTGATTACTTATAAAGACATTACAAAAGCAAAAGATAAACCAATGGCTTGCAAAGACTCTAAAGGTCGTTTGCGTGTAGCTGCCGGTGTAGGAGTAACTGCTGATACATTCGACCGTATGGAGCTTTGGTGAATGCTGGCGCAGATGCTATTGTAATTGATACAGCTCACGGACATTCTATGTACGTGATTGAAAAGCTGAAAGAAGCTAAGAAACGTTTCCCTGGAATTGATATTGTTGTAGGAAATGTAGCTACAGGTGAAGCAGCTAAGATGTTGGCTGAAGCTGGTGCCGATGCAGTAAAAGTAGGTATCGGCCCGGGTTCTATCTGTACAACTCGTGTGGTTGCCGGTGTAGGTGTTCCTCAGTTGACAGCCGTATATGATGTTGCAAAGGCTTTGGAAGGAACAGGTATTCCTTTGATTGCAGATGGTGGTTTGCGTTATTCAGGTGATGTGGTGAAAGCTTTGGCAGCCGGTGGTTACAGCGTAATGATTGGTTCGTTGGTTGCAGGTACAGAGGAATCTCCGGGCGATACCATCATCTTTAATGGTCGTAAGTTTAAGTCATATCGTGGAATGGGTTCATTGGAAGCTATGGAAAATGGTTCAAAAGACCGTTATTTCCAGAGTGGAACTACCGATGTGAAAAAGCTTGTTCCAGAAGGTATTGCTGCTCGTGTGCCTTATAAAGGTTCTTTGTATGAAGTGATTTATCAGCTGGTAGGTGGTTTGCGTGCCGGTATGGGTTATTGCGGAGCTCATAATATTGAAGAATTGCATAATGCGAAGTTTACTCGTATCACTAATGCCGGAGTTCTGGAAAGTCACCCGCACGATGTATCTATTACAAGTGAGGCACCTAACTATAGTCGTCCTCAGTAAGATAATCTTTGACTTATAATACGGATATAATCATTCTGACGTCAGGCAGACTTGCTTTCAGTAAGTCTGTTCTGGCGAACAGGATGATTTTTTGTTTAATGAAATGATGAATAAATCTGTTATGTATAGAATTGCGTGGTTATTCCTATGTTTGTTGATGGGGCTGGAATTCTCTGTTTCTTATGCAGAAAATCGCAGGGTACTTTTCCGGATTGATGGAGAGGAAACTTCGGTCGAGGAGTTTGAGCATTATTATACCCAGGTATATGCAGCTAGTCGTGTATCTGTAGAACAGTTTTTGTCTCATTTCTTGTATTATAAGTTGAAGGTGGCAGATGCTAAAAGACAAAGCTGGGATACTATCACCGATTTCCGGTTGCAATGCAGTGCCTTGCAAAATGAAATCCTGAAATCGGAAGAGAGGGGAGTACCCCAAAAACAAGATACTCTTTTAAATTGGGTGAGATTTCGTCAGATTTCATTCCTTTTGCCCCAACATGCTTCTTCCGAACAGGAACGTGTAGCCAGACAGCGTATAGATTCTGTTTATACGGCTTTAAAAAATGGTATACCTTTTGAAAAACTGGCACAATCTTATGTGAAGGCTCCCTTGCCTTCTCCTTATTTGGATGGGGAGTGGATTCCGGAAAGATGCCTGATAAAAGAGTTTGCCGGGCAATTGAACACATTGAAAAAAGGTAATTATTCTGCTCCATTTTTTTCTCCTTTAGGTATTCACATCGTGTATTTATTGGATCGCAGGCAAGGTGTGTATTCATCAGGAGCGACTGCAAATATGGCTGTGCAGAAGGTGGCTAATTCTGTTTCAACCGAGCGGACAGATAGTCTGTTGAACAAGACTCGAATGGAGTTGTGTCAAGTTGCTGATGGCTTACTGGCTGCGTATTGGGATAAGCGCCATGGAGGCACAAAATCAGGTAATATTTCTGATAAGGAATTGCAGAGCTATTTTGAAAGTCATAAAAACGATTATGCGTGGGATTTGCCTCATTTTAAAGGAGGAGTGATACATTGTTTGAATAAGAAAGTAGCTTCAAAGCTGAAAAAGAGGCTGAAAAAATGCCCCTTAAATAAATGGAATGAGGAAATTTCCGCTTTTTCTCAGGAGAATCCGGAATGGAAGGTCGTTGTAGAAACAGGTTTGTTTCAGATTGGTACAAATCCTTATGTAGATAAGCTGGCTTTTAAATGCGGACATTTCACTCCTCGTACGGATTTACCTTATGCTTTTGTATTGGGAAAACGCCTGAAGAAAGGGCCGGAAGACTTTCAGGATGTGCGCAATGAAGTGCAGCGTGATTATCGTTTGTGGACGGAGAGAACACAAATGGAAGAGTTAAAGCGAGGCTTCAGGATTGAAATTAACCAAGACATTTTAAAAACCGTTAATTGTAGCGGAAAAAAGTAATTAATGCCGTATCTTCGTCCTTTGTAATGTAATGGACCAAAACAAATCAAATAGACAGAAAATGAATAAATTGATTATGACTGGTGTCTTGGCTGTTTTGCTTGCCTTGACAGGAACAGTACCCGCCGTGGCACAAGATAATGTGATTGATGAAGTGGTGTGGGTTGTCGGCGATGAAGCTATTCTGAAATCAGACGTGGAGAATGAGCGTTTGAATGCACAGTATGAAGGTCGCCGTTTTGATGGTGATCCCTATTGTGTGATACCTGAAGAATTGGCTGTGCAGAAACTTTTTCTTCACCAGGCTGAGATAGATAGTATTGAGGTAAGCGATCAGGAGGTTCTGCAGCAAGTAGAATCACGAATTTCATGGTTGACTGAACAGATTGGTTCAAAAGAAAAACTCGAAGAATATTACAATAAAACTTCTACCCAGATACGTGAAATGTTGCGTGAGAATATTCGTGACGGATTGACGGTGCAGGAAATGCAGAAGAAGATTGTAGGAGACATCAAGTTGACTCCTGCGGAAGTGCGTAACTATTTCAGTAAGCTTCCTCAGGACAGTATTCCTTTTGTGCCTACTCAGGTAGAGGTGCAGATTATTACTAGAGAGCCTAAGATTAAGGAAGAAGAAATCGAACGTGTAAAGAAAGAACTGCGTGATTTTACAGACCGTATCAATAAGGGAGAAACTACTTTCTCTACGTTGGCACGTATGTATTCTGAAGACCCGGGTTCTGCTCGTCGTGGAGGAGAATATGGCTTTACAGGTCGTGGAGAATTGACTCCGGAGTTTGCCAATGTGGTATTTAACCTGACTGACCCGAAGAAGATTTCAAAAGTGTTTGAAACAGAATATGGTTATCATATTGCTCAGCTGATTGAAAAGCGTGGTGACCGTGTAAGCTATCGCCATATTTTGATTAAGCCTCGTGTGGATGAGAAAGAAATTGAGGCAGAACTGAATAAACTGGATACACTGGCTAACGATATCCGAAAAGGAAAAGTAACTTTTGATGAAGCGGCTACATGGGTATCTCAGGATAAAGATACACGCAACAACCACGGTTTGCTGGCTAACCCGCAGACTTCTACCTCTCGTTTTGAAATGCAGCAGCTGGCTGGCCTGATTTCTCAGGAAGTTGCAAAGACCGTAGAGGGAATGCAGATTGGTGAAGTTTCCAAACCTTTTACAATGATTAATGCAAAAGGAAAAGAAGTGTGTGCTATCGTAAAATTGAAGAATCGTATTGACGGACATAAAGCTACAATCTCAGAAGACTATCAGCGTCTGAAAGACATTGTTACGGCCAACCGTAGTGAAGAAAAACTGCAGAAATGGATTGTAGAAAAGCAAAAAAATACTTACGTGCGTATCAACCCGTCTTGGCGTAAGTGTGATTTTAAATATCCGGGATGGATTAAACAGTGATGAGAAAGTCTGCAATTTTTTTGCTTTTTGTAGCATTTTGCCTGACCATTCTTGGCTTGTCGGCACAAGGGGGATAGCTGTCCCTCCACAGACTGCGCGCCCGAAAACGGAGGCTGAGGGGAAACAAAAGCCAGAGGATTCCAAGCAGCGTCCGGTAGCTAAAAGTAAAGTCTATTTGTTACATTCTGATTTGTTGCGTAAGGATGCAACTCATCCGGACGCACAGATTGTAACCGGAAATGTGAGGTTTCGTCATGATAGTGTGTATATGTATTGCGACAGTGCATGTTACTACGATAAGGTTAGCAGCTTTGAGGCTTTTGGTAATGTGAAAATGGTGCAGGGAGATACGCTGTTTCTTTATGGCGACCGGTTGTACTATGATGGATTGACACAGATTGCAGAGATGCGCTGTAATGTCCGGATGGAGAACCGTACGACTACCTTGCTGACTGATAGCCTGAATTATGACCGGGTCTACAACTTGGGATATTTCTTTGATGGGGGAACCCTGATGGATGAGCAGAATGTGCTGACCTCCGAGTGGGGAGAATATAGTCCTCAGACCAAGCAATCCGTATTTAATTACAATGTGAAGCTGGTGAACCCCCAGTTTACACTGACGTCGGATACCTTACGTTACAACACGGCTTCGAAGGTAGCTGATATTGTCGGCCCTTCGGATATCTGGAGCGATGCCAACCACATTTATTCTGAAAAGGGAACTTACAATACCGTAACGGGTAAGGCCGATTTGTATGACCGTTCTGTGCTGACCAATCAGGGAAAACAGCTGACTGGTGATACGCTTTTCTACGACCGTAATACCGGCGTGGGAGAGGTTTTCAGTCGGATGGTGATGACGGATACAATCAACCGGAACATGCTTACCGGAGAATATGGCTATTATAACGAGCAGACAGACTATGCCTTTGCTACGGATAGTGCCGTAGCTATAGACTATTCTCAGGGCGACAGTTTGTTTCTTCATGCAGATACTCTGCTGATGGAAACTTTCCATCAGAATACCGATTCCATGTTCCGTGAAATGAGAGCTTTCCATAAAGTACGTTTTTATCGTACCGATGTGCAGGGTACGGCCGATTCGCTAGTTTTCTCTACAGTGGACAGTTGTCTTACGATGTATCGCGACCCGATTATCTGGAACAAGAACCAGCAGCTTTTAGGCGAAGTGATAAAGGTCTATATGAACGACAGCACAATTGACTGGTCGCACATCATAGGGCAGGCACTTTCGGTAGAACGTGTGGATTCAACGATTTATAACCAGGTGACGGGAAAAGAGATGAAGTCCTATTTCACGAATGGAGAAATGCGAAAGACGGAAGTGATAGGTTCCGTACGAGTTGTTTATTATCCGATGGACTCCGACAGTACGCTGATAGGAATGAATGTATCTGAAACCAGTAAACTGGAAATCTATCTGCAAGACCGTAAGATAGAACGCATGGTGATGAGCCCCAAGTCCAATGGTGTGTTGTATCCGATGTCGCAGATTCCTGCCGGAAAAGACCGTCTGGAGAATTTTGTGTGGTTTGATTACATTCGTCCGCTCAACAAAGCCGACATCTTTAATTGGAGGGAAAAACGAGTGGAAGACCAGCTGAAGAAAAATGTACGTGGTCCGGTCGTTTTGCCGAATGCCCGATTGTTTGAAAATAAGAAGGAGGAATAATATATGGGAATGTTTACAATGAGAAAGCCTCGCGGATTCCGTCATGAATACATTTATGTGGATGAACGCAAGGAAAAACTGCAGAAAATAGAAGAGACAGCCAAACGTGAACTGGGAATGCTTCCTCCTAAAGAGTTTAATCCGGAAGACATTCGTGGTAAGTTTGTAGAAGGTACTACCTATCTGAAGCGTCGCAAGGAAAGCGGACGTAAACCTCTGAGTTACGGAGCCATGTTTGTGGCTATTGTGGTATTGCTATATATTTTACATTATCTGATTACAGGAGAATTTACACTATGACATCGGGAGATGTAATCCGTTTGTTGCCGGATTCTGTAGCCAATCAGATTGCGGCAGGAGAAGTCATACAGCGTCCGGCTTCTGTGATAAAGGAGCTGGTGGAGAATGCTGTAGATGCCGGAGCAAAAAATATAGAAGTGCTGGTGACGGATGCCGGAAAAACATGTATACGTGTCATTGATGACGGACGAGGTATGTCGGAAACGGATGCCCGTATGGCTTTTGAACGTCATGCCACTTCCAAGATTCGGGAGGCGGCCGATTTGTTTGCCCTTCATACCATGGGCTTTCGTGGAGAGGCTTTGGCTTCCATCGCTGCCGTAGCACAGGTGGAACTGAAAACTTGTTCCAGTGACGACGGATTAGGTACTTTCATTCAGATTTCCGGTTCCCAGGTAGAAAAGCAGGAGGCAGTAGCCTGCCAGCGAGGCAGTGACTTCTCTGTGAAAAATCTGTTCTTCAATGTACCTGCCCGTCGGAAGTTCCTGAAATCCAATCAAACGGAATTAAGTAACATTGTAGCTGAATTCGAACGCATTGCGCTGGTCAATCCGGATATATCTTTTGTGCTGAGTCATAATGGCACCGAGATGCTGAATCTGCCGGCCATTCCTTTGCGGCAGCGTATTATGGGGGTATTTGGCAAGAAACTGAACCAGGAGCTGCTTTCATTGGACATTGATACCACCATGGTGAAAATACATGGATATATCGGTCGTCCTGAATCGGCCCGTAAGAAAGGGGCACGCCAGTTTTTCTTTGTGAATGGTCGTTATATGCGCCATCCTTATTTTCATAAAGCTGTATCCAGTGCGTACGACAACCTGATTCCGGTGGGTGAACAAGTCTCTTATTTCATTTATTTCGAAGTGGAACCTTCGGATATAGATGTCAATATACACCCTACCAAGACAGAAATCAAGTTTGAGAATGAACAAGCCGTGTGGCAGATTCTTTCGGCTGCAGTCAAAGAGACGTTAGGACGTTTCAACGCGGTACCTTCGATTGATTTTGATACAGAAGGTATGCCGGACATTCCTGCCTTTGAGAATTCTCCTTATACGGTGGCACCTCCTCAAACCAGTTTTGACCCTTCTTATAATCCGTTTAATACAGCGGCAGTGCCTCCTTCTGCTTACTCTTCTGCATCGGCAACCAATAAAGAAACGGAAAGAGAAAGCTTCGGACAGGATGTGCGAGAATGGAGTGCGCCTGCGGGTACCTCTGTACGTTCTTCCATGAATAAAGGCGGAATGCCGGATTTTGGCAGAAGCGGAAATTATACTCCTTCGTTTGGCAGCCACAAAAATCGGTAGAGTGGGAACCCTTGTTTGAAGGACTGGAACGCACTTCACCGGAACCGGATATTCAACCGGAAGAAGAAGTACGACCGTTTTTCCCGGAATCAACCGACTGGGGCAGACTTCTCAAGAAGATGCCGTTGTTCCCTCGTTCTCTGGTGAGGAAAACGAGAAGCAGCCTCAGGAAAATTCCATGCGTCACTATCAGTATAAAGGGAGCTATATTCTGACCTCTGTAAAGTCCGGGTTGATGATCATTAATCAGCAGCGAGCACATATTCGTATTCTTTTCGACCGCTATATGGCGCAGATAGAAAATCGGAAGAATGCTTCTCAGCGAATGCTTTTCCCGGATATGGTGCATTTCTCTCCTTCTGAGGTACCTGTACTGGAGGAGTTCATGGACGATTTGAATGCCTTGGGATTTGACCTTAGCAGTCTGGGAGGAGGAACCTATTCTATTAACGGCATTCCAGCCGGAATTGAAGGATTGAATCCGGAAAAGCTGGTTACAGATATGGTACAGACGGCGATTGAAAAAGGTTGTAAAGTGAAGGAAGAAGTACAAAGTATGCTTGCACTTTCATTGGCAAAAGCAGCAGCTATTGTACCGGGACAGGTACTGACCGATGAGGAAATGAATCGTCTGGTCGATGATTTGTTTGCCGTATCTACTCCGAACTATACGCCAGATGGAAAGACTGTACTGGCCGTATTGAAAGAAGATGATTTGGAGAAGATGTTTAAATGATAGAAATTCTACGAATAATATAATGTGTAATCCGGGTTCTCTAAAACGAGTAATCCGGATTTTTTTATTTGTATACACTTATTCTAGATTTCATTTTTTGTAACAAACCTGGTTTTTATCTATCAGAAAGTCTCAAAAAGGAAAATCTGAACAGCTCCTCCTCTTTTATGAATAATCGTGTAAGTGCTTGACATACTACCTTTGCTTCAGATTAAGAAACGAGAAAAATGAAGCAATTAGTAGTTATTTTTACACTGTGGTTGGCGTGGATGCCTGTCGGGGCACAGAAGACGCTGACATTAGAGGAATGCCTGAAATTAGGCATTGAAAATAATCTCTCGCTGGAAGGAAGCCGCAATAAGATGCGGAAAGCCAAACATCTGCTTAGCGAGAATCGTGCGAAACTGTGGCCGCAAATCAGTGCGGTGGCGGGTTTCAATGACAATTTTAATCCACCGGTATCTGTCACCGACGGGTCAGCCTATGGAAATCTGTACAATGTGACCAAAACTTTGCAGTACAATGCATCGGCAGGATTGCAGTTGCAGATGCCACTTTACAATCAGACGGTGTATACGGCAGTAGATATTGCCCGCACCCTGAATGAATTGAACCGTCTGTCGTATGAAAAGGCACGTGAGGACCTGATGATGCAAATCAGCAAAATGTATTATCTGGGACAGAATACTATGGAACAGCTGACACTCATTCAGGAGAACATGGTGCGGTTGCGGGAGTTGCGTGACATCACTTTGGCATTCTTTGACAATGGGATGGCCATGGAGGTGGATGTAAAGCGTGTCAACATTAACTTGGAAAACCAGCAGGTGCAGTATGACAATGCAAAGTCCATGCTGGTGCAGCAGTTGAATCTCTTGAAGTATGTGATGGACTATCCTGCGGATGAAGAAATTACACTGACTCCTGTAGATACAGAACGGATACAGTCGGCTTCGCTGACCGGGCTTCGCGGCGATTTGTATGAATTGCAACTCTTGCAATCACAGGAGAAACTGGCCGGGCAGCAAAAGGATTTGATTCGTCAGGGCTACCTTCCTTCGTTGACACTGACCGGAAGCTGGATGTATTCCGCATATACGGATAAGGCCCGCCACTGGTTCCATTCCGGACCTTCCAATCACTGGTATCCTTCTACCGGATTTGGGATTACACTTCGTGTTCCGATATTCGACGGTTTTGACAAGCGGGCACGTATCCGGAAAGCTCAGATTGACCAGGAAAATGCAAGGCTGAATTATGAGAATACGCTCAAGAACATGCAGACGCAGTATCTGAATGCCACAAACGAACTGATGAACAACCAGCGTAATTTTAAAAAGCAGAAAGACAATTATCTGCTGGCAGAAGATGTGTATCAGGTTACGACCGACCGGTATCGGGAGGAATCGCTTCCATGACCGAGGTATTGCAGGACGAGATGCGCATGAGCGAGGCACAGAATAATTACCTCAGTGCCCACTACAACTATCAGGTGGCTAATCTTGCTTTACTGAAGCTGACAGGACAGATGGACCGTTTGTTACAAGGAAATTAAACTCATTAAATCATTTAAAATTCAGATAATATGGAAACTCAGTATACTAATCATACACTTCAGGAAAAGGCTTTGAAATTAAAGAAACAACGTCGTCGCCAGATTCTGGCCAGTCTTTTAGGCATTGCTATTCTTGCATGGGGAATTGTAGAAGTGGCTTGTCTGTTTTTAGATTACAAACATACCGAAACAAGCAACGATGCACAAATTGAGCAGTATAATTCTCCGGTCAATCTGAGAGCTTCGGGCTATATCAAAAAAATCAATTTTACGGAACACCAGGATGTACGTAAGGGAGATACCTTGCTGGTGCTGGATGACCGTGAATATCGTATTCGTGTGATGGAAGCTGAGGCTGCTTAAAGGATGCTTTGGCAGGTGCTACTGTGATAGATGCTACTTTGCAGACCACGCAGAACTCCGCTTCGGTTTATGAAGCTTCGATTGCCGAGATTGAAATTCGTCTGGCCAAACTGGAGAAAGACCGTCAGCGTTATGAGAATCTGGTAAAGCGGAACGCAGCTACTCCTATTCAGCTGGAACAGATTGAAACGGAATATGCGGCTACCCGTAAGAAACTGGAGGCAACCAAGCGTCAGCAACGGGCTGCTATGTCGGGAGTGAAAGAGGTTTCCAATCGCAGAGAAAGCACGGAGCTGCCATACAGCGTGCAACGCTGCATTAGAGATGGCACGCCTGAATCTCTCTTATACCGTGGTAGTGGCTCCTTGTGATGGAAAATTAGGGCGGAGAACCTTGGAGGAAGGGCAGTATATTACTGCCGGACAGACGGTGACTTATATCCTTCCGGATACCCAGAAATGGGTGATTGCCAATTACAAGGAAACGCAGGTGGAGAATCTGAAGGTAGGGCAGGAAGTACGCATTGCTGTCGACGCTATCAGTGACCGCGAGTTTACCGGAAAGATTACGGCTATATCCGGAGCTACAGGTTCTAAATATTCTCTGGTGCCTACCGACAATTCAGCCGGAAACTTTGTCAAGATTCAACAGCGTATTCCGGTACGTATTGAATTCACCGACTTGTCCAAAGAGGATAATGACCGTCTGGCTGCCGGTATGATGGTAGTGGTGAAAGCCAAATTGTAAACCGATTTTTTGCAAGTTTTTCCCAAAAAGTAGAATTATGCCTTCACTTCCTAAAAATTATCCGTTTTATAACTGGGTACCAAGCCGTTGGGTATACTGATTCTGATACTGCTGTTCGTGCCTATACTGACGGCCAGTGGGGTGTATACGGCCAATCGTGGAGAGATGCTGAGCGGGCTGGGCATCCAGTCGGAACATATTCAGTTCGTCAGCTTTCTTACTTCTGTGGGTATGGCCGCTTTTTCTCCGTTCTTTTACGGACTGGTTTGCCTGCGTCGGGAGAAGATGATGTGCATCGTAGGTTTCTCTTTGCTTTATATCCTGAGTTACATTTGTGCCAAGACCGACAGTATTTACCTGTTGGCCGTGTGCAGTGTGGTGATGGGTTTTTTACGAATGGTGCTGATGATGGTCAATCTCTTTACGCTGATTAAGTATGCGTTTGGGATGGAGGCTACCCGTAACATTACACCCGGAAATGATCCGGTAGATGAAGAAGGCTGGGACAAGCTGGACCGTGAGAAGAGTACCAGTATGCTACTATCTATTTGTTTTTCATGATTCTGGGGCAGTTGGGTACTTCACTTACCGCATGGCTGGCCTATGAATATGAATGGCAGTATGTGTATTATTTCATGATGGGAGCTTTGCTGCTTTCTATTTTGGTGATATTTGTTACCATGCCTTATCACAAGTATTCCACCCGACGTTTTCCCATTACCTTTCGTAAATTCGGCAGTGTGGTGATATTTTGCTGATGTGTGCTTCGGTAGTATATGTACTGGTGTATGGAAAAGTACTCGACTGGTATGATGACCCTTCTATCTGCTGGGCTACGGTGAGTGCCGTATGTTTTACGGCCTTGTTTATTTATATGGAGAAAAGACAGTATTCTCCCTATTTCCTGATGGATATTTTCAAGTTGAGCTCCATTCGGATGGGAATTCTGCTCTTCCTGCTGCTAATGATATTCAATTCCAGTGCCATGTTTGTCAACGTGTTTACGGGAGTAGGCATGAAGATAGACAACTGGCAGAATGCTTCCTTGGGCAACTGGACTATGCTGGGGTATTTTATCGGTTGCATCATTGCCGTCATGTTGGGTAGCAGGGGAGTACATTTGAAGTATCTGTTTTCACTTGGCTTCGTGTTGATAGGTCTTTCGGCTTTGTTCATGTATTTTGAGGTACAGACTTCCGGCTTGTATGAGCGGATGAAGTATCCGGTCATTATCCGTGCCACGGGAATGATGCTTCTGTATTCACTGACGGCTGTACATGCCAACCAGCGTATGCCGTATAAATACTTGTCTACCTGGATTTGCATTATGCTGACCGTCCGTATGGTCATGGGGCCCGGTATCGGTACGGCACTTTATACCAACGTGATGCAGCATCGTCAGCAACATTATGTCACTCGTTTTGCACAAGACCGTGACTTGTTGAATCCCGAAGTAGCGGCTTCTTATTCGCAGACAGTAAAGGTATGCAATATCAGGGAAAGAGTGGACAGGAAGCCGAACAGATGGCTGCCATGTCGGCAAAGGGAAGCGTGCAGGTACAGGCTACTTTATCGGCCGTTAAGGAAATGTCGGGTTGGACTTTCTACGGCTGTATGGCATGTGCGGTCTTTTTCTTGCTGTTTCCTTGGAGGAAAAGAAAACTGGAGCCGTTTGCTGCTACAGTATCTTAAAAAAGAAGTTGTGACGTCACGGCGGGACTTTTCGTTTCTTAATCTATATTTTCAGCGGGGAATAATCACGTGTAAGTACCTGCCGTGACGTTTTTTTTTGTATATCTTAGCGCAGTATGCAAAAGAAACAACTTTAATTTGCAGTTATGATTTCACAAACAGAGCGCTTGAAGCGTCTGAACCAGATGCTGGTAGAGCGAAGGGATATTTGCTGTTCGGAAGGAAGTGTGGACGCTTTCCCAGCTGTATTACAAAAAAACTTCCAGATGGAATACCTTGGGCTGATAGTCTGTAAACAAGGAGAATTCCAGTTTACTTTAAATCAGAAGCCTTTTGTGGTAAAAGCTGGGGAAACGATTTTTCTGTATGAGGCTACCATTTTCTGTGCCGGCTCGTGCACGGCCGATTTGCGTATAGATGTTTTATTTTACCGTATTAACCTTATCCGGGACTTATTGGGAAGTTCGGTGATGGCCATGCACCTTTATGCCACATTAACTCCGCAGCCTTGTTACGTATGGTCTACGGGTGAGGAAGAAGACATAGCCCGCTATATTTCTCTGATAAGCAGGTATCGGCATACTACAAACAATCCGTTTGACAGCCATGAGCGAAAGTTACTGCTGCTGGCTTTGACTTATAGGCTCTGTTCCATTTATAGTCGGAGATTGATGGAAGAAAATCAAGTGGCTGGGCATAAGATTGATACATTTATCCAGCTCATCCGGTTGGTAGAGCGATACTACAAGCAAGAGAGGGGAGTAGCCTTTTACGCCGACAAACTTTGTCTGTCTCCTAAATATCTGTCTGCGCTGTCAAAATCCGTATGCGGATATACGGTGCAGGAACTGGTATTCCGTGCCATTATTCGCCGGAGCATGTTGCTGTTGAAGAATTCCAACATGACTATTCAGGAAATCTCGAATGAATTTCATTTTCCCAATGCCTCCGCATTTGTACATTCTTCAAGAAGGAAACCGGTCTTTCTCCTTTACATTATCGTTGTGCGGAAGAAAACTCACTCTCAGACATGTGAATGAAGCCGTTTTTATCGTTTTTTCAAGTGATTTTCAGATTACTTGACAACGTGTAGTGTACTAAATAAGTTGACACAATTTATTTAGTAACATGCGTAAAAATCGAAAGTATTCAAAAGCAGAATGTCTGTCTTATCTGGAAGAATACATGTGTTCTTCTCAGAATCACAGTGAATTTGAACGTGAAAAAGGTCTGAAACGTACCACAATTAGCCGCTGGCTTCGTATCTTTGGGATTGAAGATA
>ENA-OQAZ01000451-OQAZ01000451.1-human-gut-metagenome-genome-assembly--contig:-NODE-451-length-23093-cov-4.635330_pt1 | contig 23093 bp, 29 predicted proteins | sample MGYA00242737_ERZ504531 | MGnify/ENA primary metagenome ERZ504531 (study PRJEB26092, sample SAMD00036244) | human gut metagenome | host: Homo sapiens | study: EMG produced TPA metagenomics assembly of... | reverse complement strand
AAACCGAGGCGGTGCCTCTCGGAATGTCAGTCCAGACATTCTGTTTACGGAACAATGTTCCATATAACATTTTTCACAAATGGTACAAGGATACCCGCAAAAAAATAGTGGAAGTTCAGGTGGATGGTGTTCCCTCGGGTCCACCATCGGAGTCCGTGCCGTCTTCCCCTTCAGGGGATGCTTGTCTGGATGATGTGAAGGGGAAAGTCTATACACGGGATATTTTTAGAAGAGACTGATTGTTTGTAGTTATTATGAGTCTTAAAGAAATTCACAAACAATGCCGCAATAGCGCATGCATTGAATTTGATAAGGCTATTCCTAACGGAATATTACTAATGAATGAAATGGAAAAATACCTATGCAGTTTATTTGAACGTTTAGGACAAATAAATGTGACTGGGGAGAAAGACCAACATCGATTACCTTTAATAGTTTCTTTTATTAGAACCCATATGGTGATAGATGAACTGTTACATTATTGTGAAAACATAGAAGCAGCAACTTTAGTGCGAAAATAATTGGAGTTATTAGCACGTTACAAGGAAACTGAAAATATGGACGAGCTTAAAATAGCAATTAAAAAGAAGAAAGTTCCTCAAATTAGTAAGATAGAAAATGGAGGTGTGATGTATGGAATGTTATCGGAAATAGCGCATTCAGCAAAGCCTGAAACCTATACTTTATTAGGTTACGAGAAACAAGAAGATGACAGTGTTGGTATAAATCTCTTTGGTGTTTATGACGAAAACATTAAAGTGACGTTTGGCATTCATACAGATATTTTCTGCAGATTCTTTATTGAAATGTTACAATTTCAAAAAGAGCATATCGAAAATTACTCTGAAGACTCAGATATGGATTGGATGTGTAATGATTTTATTCCTCTTGGCCTAAAAAGTGGAATAGAATATTTCGAAAGGTATTCTCGTTGAAATTCATGACATTTTTCAACAATTAAAACTGTTAGAAAACGGCTGGTTAATATCAAATTAATAAATTATGCCAGATTCTTTAAAACAGAAAGCAGCCAAAGGTGTACTTTGGAGCACAATCGAGCGCTTTTCCGTTCAAGGCGTACAGTTCCTGATTATGATTGTGATGGCAAGGTTGCTTACACCGCATGATTATGGAATCATCGGTATGCTGGCCATTTTCATTGCTGTGGCGCAGTCGTTGATTGACAGCGGCTTTTCGCAAGCATTGATACGTAAACAGAATAGGACTGAGACTGACAACAACACTGTATTCTATTTCAATATTGTCGTCAGTGGCTTGCTTTACTTTATATTGTACATTTCTGCCCCGTTTGTTGCAGATTTCTATAATACGCCACAGCTTTGCCCTGTAATGCGCGTCGTATGTATCAGCATAATTTTCAATTCTTTGGCAGTTGTACAGCGTGCGCTTCTTACGATCAAGATTGACTTCAAGACCCAAGCCAAGGCCGCCTTGACTGCCGCTGTAACTTCGGGCGTAGTAGGCATAACAATGGCTTACCATGGATTCGGCGTATGGTCGCTGGTTACACAACAGTTGCTTAATCTCGGTATAAATACAAGTCTGTTATGGCTGTTGTCAAAATGGAGACCACGATTGATATATTCTTGGCAATCATTTCACGAATTGTTCGCCTTTGGCTCGAAGCTCCTTGCATCAGGACTGCTCGATACCATTTATCGCAACATCTATCCCATTGTTATAGGCAAGCTTTTCAGTGCCTCAAACCTGGGACATTATACTCGCGCACATCAGTTCTCTGAGTTCCCTTCGTCCAATCTTACCGGAATAATCCAGCGTGTAACCTATCCCGTGCTTTGCGAGATACAAAATGATGACGCCCGCCTTGCCGGAATTTACCGTAAATTCCTAAAATTATCTGCTTTTATAATATTCCCGTTGATGATAGGTCTCTCTTCAGTCTCAAGGCCTTTTATTAGCATTATGCTTGGACAGCAATGGGAGTTTTGCGGACAATTATTGCAAATTATCTGTTTCAGCATGATGTGGTATCCCATTCACGCCATCAATCTCAATCTTCTGCAAGTGAAAGGCCGTTCAGACCTGTTCCTGCGACTTGAAATCATAAAGAAAATTCTTGGTGTGACCGTACTTTGCATCACCGCGCCGTTTGGTCTTATTGTGATGTGTTATGGTTCAATTCTCAATTCGCTCGTAGCATTAGTGATAAACACTTACTACACCGGCAAACTGATCAATGTCGGTTTTTTCAAACAAATGTGCGACCTGTTACCTACTATTGTTCTCTGCCTCGTAATGTTCGTCCTGATACTTATGGTAAACTATTTCATCCCAAGCGATATCGTAAAACTTTGTGTCGGTGTTGCTATAGGCATGACCTTTTACATATTGTCAAGTCACATCTTTAAGTTTTCTGAACTTACAGAAATACTGTCTTTACTTAAGAGAAAACCATAGAACTAATATAAAACAAATTTATCATGGATAATGAATTGATAACAGTAACGTCACCGTTACTGCCGAATCTTGATGATTTTAATGAAATGCTCAAGCAGATTTGGGCAAGTAAATGGATAACCAATAATGGTTCTTTTCACAAGCAACTCGAAAAGGAACTGGCTGCTTATCTGAAGGTGCCTTATATAAGTCTGTTTACTAATGGCACTTTGCCGCTGATAACAGCTCTTCAGGCATTGCGTATAACAGGCGAGGTTATTACTACTCCCTATAGTTTTGTTGCTACGACTCACGCTTTGTGGTGGAATGGTATAAAGCCTGTATTTGTGGATATAGACCCTACTACAGGTAATATTAACCCCGATAAGATAGAGGCTGCCATTACGCCTAAGACCACGGCTATAATGCCAGTACATGTATATGGCAAGCCTGTGACACCAAGCGGATACAGGAGATTGCCGACCAATATGGCTTGAAAGTGATTTATGATGCTGCTCATGCATTTGGAGTAGAGGTTAATGGTGAGAGTATACTCAATGCCGGTGATCTGAGCACACTCAGTTTCCATGCTACAAAAGTTTACAACACCGTAGAAGGTGGAGCGATGGTGATGCACGATGAAAAAATGAAGAAGCGCATAGACTACTTGAAGAATTTGGTTTCGCCAACGAAACAACCGTGGTCGGTCCTGGCATCAACAGCAAGATGGACGAGGTGCGTTCGGCCTACGGTCTGCTCAATCTTAAACAAGTGGATGCCGCGATAGAAGCACGTCACCAAGTCGCCATAAAATATCGTGAAGTTCTTCGTAATGTTGAGGGTGTAACATTTTTCGATGACATCCCTGGTGTCCGTCACAATTATTCATACTTCCCTATTTTTATAGATGCGAAAAAATATGGAATGACTCGCGATGAACTTTATTTCAAGATGAAAGAGCAAAATGTTCTCGGCCGCCGTTACTTCTATCCGCTTATCAGCGAGTTCTCAACCTACCGCGGACTTGAAAGCGCAAAACCGGAGAATCTGCCCGAGGCGCACAAGATGGCCGACAGCGTAATCTGTTTGCCAATGCACCATGCGCTTAGTAACGATGACATTCAACGAATACTTGATAGTATAATTAAGTGACAGGTATGAAGAAAATATTGCTGCTGGGCGGTTCTGCCCAACAGCTTGTAGCGATAAAAGCGGCTAAGGAATTAGGGTATTATACCATTGTCTGCGATTATCTTCCGGACAATCCCGGACAATATGAGGCAGATAAATTTTACGCTACAAGCACAACAGATATTGAAGCCGTTTATGAAATCGCTAAGGAAGAGCAAATCAATGGCATACTCGCTTATGCTTCCGACCCTGCTGCTCTTCCTGCTGCTATCGTAGCCGAGAAACTGGGATTGCCCACTAATCCTGCAAAGAGCGTAGAGATTCTTGGATTGAAATATCCGTGGCGTAAGTTCTTACACGATAACGGATTTGCATGCCCTAAATTCTACCCATTTAATCCCCAAACTCCGATAGATGAAATTAAGAATAATATTAAGAATTTTACGTTTCCATTTGTGGTAAAGCCGACCGACTCGTCTGGCAGCAAGGGTGTGACAAGGCTTGATGATTGGAACGGACTTGAAAGCTATAAGCCGGGCTGACGAATATTCAAGGAATAAAGTTTTGCTCGTTGAAGAGTTCATTCAGAGAGGCTATCCATATGTCATTGGCGGTGATATTTTCGTATGGAACGGGAAAATAGTTCTCTATGGTGAAATGGAGTGCCTTAGGGATATGGTAAGAAGTCCTTTAATTCCGATAGGGAAAAAAAAACCGGCGGCCATCAATGAAAAACAAAAAAGATTTGTTTACAACGAATTGCAGCGTGTAATTACAGCACTTAATATCCGTTTCGGCGAGATGAATATTGAAATTCTGCTTGATAAAGACGACAATGTGCATTTCCTCGAGTTGGGTCCAAGAGCAGGCGGTAACATGATTCCCATTCAGCTTAGCGACGCTTTCGGCATAGATTTGGTGAAAGCCAACGTACAAGCGCAATAGGGGTGAAGCCTGATTTTGTAGACAAGCCGGTAAAAGCCCTTCCCGGTTGCTATATGCATTATGTCCTGCATAGTTATGAGACTGGAACATTCGGCAATGTTGAAATAGATGAGAGCATAAGAAAGTTTGTCTATCGTGAAGTCATTTACAAGAAACCCGGTGACAAGATTGAAGTTTTTGATGGAGCCGGTAAAGCTCTCGGCATAATCTTTCTGCATTTTGATAAAAGTATAGAAATGGAAGATTTCTGCAAGAATCATAACACATTAATTAAGGTAAATCTGCAATGACAGGAACTCAACAAGTAAAGCCGATAGGAGGCTATTTTGAGCTGGAGCTTCCTATATATCCCGAACTCCATGCCAATGCTATTGCCCTTAATAGCGGACGTTTCTGCTTGGAGTATGTTTTGAGATGCAAGCACTATAAAAAAGTGTACGTTCCGTATTTCATTTGCGATTCAGCCGTTGAACCAATTAAGAAACTTGGTATTCCGTATGAGTTTTATCATATAAATAAGGATTACCGTATAATTGATGAAATCCGGCTAAACGATGGTGAAGCATTGTTGTATGCTAACTATTGGGGGTTGCAAGACGCATATTGCCAACATCTTGCCTCCATATACGGACAGAGGCTTATTCTTGATTACACTCAGGCGTTTTATTCAAAACCAATTGATGGAATAGATACATTTTATAGTTGTCGTAAATTTTTCGGTGTACCTGACGGAGGGTATCTTTATACCAACGTTCAGACTGATTTTGAAATTGCACAGGATGAATCATACACACGTATAAATTCGCTTGTGAAACGTATAGACATTTCTCCCGAAGCCGGTTTTCAAGACTTTCATATTACCAGTGCGGAATTTCATAAAATGCCGATACGGAGAATGTCCAACTTTACAAAACGCATGATGAAAAGCATTGATTACGAGTATGCTGCATGTCGCAGAATCGAAAACTACAACACATTGCAGCAACAACTTGGGGGTAGAAAACTTTGCTATGGTGAAGTGCCAATGATATTTCCATTTATATCAGAATTAGGACAAGAACTTCGCCAGCACTTTATCGTAAACAAGGTTTTCGTAGCAAAGTATTGGCCAAACGTGGACGGTTGGGCTGGAAAAGATTCACTGGAAACGTGGATGGCAAACCATATTCTTCCGTTGCCCATAGACCAAAGATATTCAAAGAATGATATGGAAATAATTTTAAATATTATAGAAGATTATGAAAGAAAAGGTAGTAATAATTGGCGGTAAAGGAACTGCTGTTGTCATAGCTGAACAGATTTATGACGCTCAAATTCGTTTCGGAAAAGAAATTGAAGTTATAGGTTTCGCATTCGATGATCCTGCCTTTTTGGGTGGCATCAATGGGTGGCCTGTTCTGTGTGGCACGAAGGAGGCTTATGAAAAATTTAAAGATGATGCTGATATCAAATTCGTTTTTGCAATGTATCGTTCTGACTTGCTCAAAGAAAGAATTCAGCTTCGGGACAATCTGAACATTCCGAAAGAGCGCTATTTGTCTTTCATACATCCGACAGCATATGTCGCTAAAAGTGTTCGGATGGGACAGGCAAATATTGTGCTAGCAAATTGTTCCATCAACTGTAATGCTGTACTTGGCGATTTTAACACAATGAACACCAATTCATCAATTGGGCATGATACGGTAATTGGAAATAATAATTTTATCGCTGCTCATACCTGTATCGGTAGTGGTTTAAAAATAGGAAATGGAAATTTTACCGGATTGAATTGCAGCCTTAGGAACCTTATAAGAATTGGAGATTACAACCTGATTGGCATGGCCTCAAATGTTGTAAAAGATGTCGAATGTGGGAAAACACTCGTAGGAAATCCTGCGCACGAATTACATAAATAAAAAATAATGAATAAATCAATTTTAGGACTTTATTATGAGGATTTTGTCATAGGTGACGAAATCCAACATTCACTTTCCAAAACTATTTTTGAGAGTGATAATAACTTCTTTTCCTTGTTGACAATGAATCATCATCCTGTTCATACTAATATGGATTATGCGGCAAAAAACCAACACGGAAAAATTCTAGTGGTGGGTACATTAGTATTTTCGTTGGCTGTTGGGATTACCGTACCTGATATCAGTGGAAAAGCAATAGCCAATTTAGAATATGAGAGCATTAAACATTTAAATCCGGTATTTTTGAATGATACAATTTATGTTCGCACAAAGATATTGGATAAGCGTGAGTCTAAATCCAAATCTGACCGTGGAATTATTTATGTGGAATCCATCGCTTATAATCAAAATGGAGTAGATGTTCTGTCATTCAGAAGAAAAGTATTAGTAAAAAAGAAAGAGTTATAATTATGAATAATACATATTTAATGCGCAGCCTGATGTTTGTACCTGCGCATAATCAAAAATTGCTTGATAGTGCCGTGCGACGTGATGCGGATGTTCTTCTATTGGACATAGAAGATTCTGTTCCGTTTGCAGAAAAACAGCTTTCCCGTGACAATATTAAGAATTTTGTTAAACGTCCGGATTTGCATGGGAAATTATTATTTCCTCGTGTGAATGATCGGGAAAGTGGTGAACTGCTTCGTGATGCTTATCAGTTGACTATAGACGGGATCGCTGGATTCATGTATCCCAAAGCGACAAAAGGGGATGACATTTATTTTTTTGGTAAATTGCTTGAAACGATTGAATATGAAAAAGGGTTTCCTATTGGAACATTTAAAATAATCCCATTGATTGAGACGGCAGGTGCTGTAATCAATATTAAAGATATATGTAGTGCATGTACTAGAGTTATAGCTGTTGCATTTGGGTGTGAAGACTATGTAACAGACATGGGTGGAAAACATGATGCAGAAGGAATAAGCATAATGACTGCACGCAACATGATATGTATTGGTGCACGCAGTTGTGGTGTGCTTCCTATTGATACTGTCCATATTAAGGTTCATGATTTGGATGATCTGGAGAAGAATCTCATACTGAGTAAGAATTTGGGATTTGAAGGTATGCTTGTCCTGAATCCTAAGGAACTTCCATTGGTGAACAGATATTATTCACCAACCGAAGACGAAGTTGCTTGGGCAGAAGAAATGATTACATTATCTGAGGAAGCCGTAAGTGAGGGCAAAGGAGTGGCTGTAAAAGATAACAAATTTATAGGACCTCCAATGGTGAAAATGGCGCGCAATATAATTAGAAAACATGAGCTGATTGTGCTTAAAGAAAAGGAATTCCATGAATTATGATTTAATGATGACTATCCATTGAACTGCTTAGCAAGCTAAATCATTGGTTGATGGATACAGAAAAGGTTTATTATTTGTTAGTCTGTAATGCATTGTATGAAAAAAATATTATAGCAAATGTAATAACAGACAGTGAAGAAATAGTTTTTCAAGGGATGATATGTATGTAAGTTTGAATATCTTAAGAATGTACTTTCCTGCATAAAAAACAATCTTTCAGCTTATGATAAAAACCTTTGTGAGACTAGCCCCAGAAGGAGACGATAAGAGCAGTCCGGTTAAATGTATCACGCGATTATTCCACCAGTGTCTTTGCCGCCACAACATCATATGATATTGTGACGGTAAAGCACCCTCAAAATATATTTGGGAAAAATAAAATGAATGACAATAAGTTATTAGTTTCTATAAAATGCATGGTTTACAACCATGAACCGTACCTCCGCCAATGCCTTGAAGGTTTCGTGATGCAAAAAACAAGCTTCCGCTTCGAGGCTATTGTTCACGATGATGCATCTTCAGATGGCAGTGCGGCGATAATACGTGAGTATGCCAGAAAATATCCAGACATTATTAAACCTATTTATGAAACAGAAAATCAATACTCAAAACGGAATGGTTCATTAAATAGAATAATAAACGCACATATGCATGGAAAGTATATAGCATTTTGCGAAGGTGACGATTACTGGACTGATCCGCTAAAATTACAAAAACAGGTGGACTGGTTAGAGAAGCATGATGAGTATGTAATGTCGCATTCAAATTGTTTATGTTTTAACCAATCAACAGGAAAATTCACCCATGATAAAATAGAAAACAAAAAAGTTGAAATTGGTTGCAATCTCTCATGTGAAGATATTATTAGATACCCAAGAATAGTAATGACTTTAACTGTAGTTATTAGAAAATCTGTCCTTGATAAAATAATAGTTTCCGATCCTTTTATTTTTGATTCAGGGAATTTTTTATTAGGGGATATTCCTCGCTGGTATTCAGCTTCCAGAATGGGAAAAATACATTTCTTATCGGATATAACAAGTGTTTACCGTGAATTGAATAGTTCAGCATCCCACATCAAAGGGTTTAAAAACCGATATAAATTTTCGGTTTCAGCCCAAGGCCTCGGGCTTATTTATGCAGACGGGATAACTTATCTACAGATTTATCGGCTTTGATAGAAAGACGATATGCCAATGTCTTGTTACACCATCTCGTATTAAATCCCGATTATAAACCTGTCGTTCCGCTGTTGCCAAACACTCATCGTTTTGAATTATTTCTGCAACGCCATAAATTGTTGGGGATATATCTTGCGATAAAAGATATTTTCAGAAAATTAAAACTATCCAAACCATTATGAGTACCATAAGATTAATATACATTCTATTGCATGTATTGGAAATTTGGATGCTCTTTGTAGCTGGAAGGAAAATGTCCCAGACAAAAACAGACAAGGAATATTGGAAAGCATCTCTGTGGGCGTTTGTTCCTTATGTGTTTGTTTTAGGATTAAGATTCGGACATAATATAGATTGGAATTTATATTGTGTAAGATATCTTGAACATAAATCAATGGATTGGAATACGACAGAACCCATATATCACTTTCTTTTTTATCTATTCAATTCAATAGGAGTACCATATTTTATTGTAATTTCCTTCCAAGTCGCTTTATTTATGTTTAGCTTTTTACTCGTAGCCAAACATTTTAAAAATTGCTTGTATTATGTTCTTCCATTGCTTCCTGTTGTTGCGCAAAGTAATGACAACTACATCAGATGGTATTTAGCTGTTTCGTTTGCACTGATTTCTCTATATTTTCTGCTATCGGATAACAAGAAAAAGTATATTAAGTGCATATTGGCATTTATTGTAGGAGTACTGATACATAATGGAACACTTCTATTATTGGCTTTTATACCGGTTTACTACTTTGGGCGCAAAAAGCATATCCCGATAACTATTTCCGTCATAACAGTATTTCTTTCGGTTTTTGTAGTTTCCATCTCAATAATGTCCTTTCTTTCTGAAATTGCATTGTCTGTCTATTATTTAGGCGGAAACAGTCTTCAAGATGTTCGGCTTTCTACTTACTTACTAAAAGTAAGTGGCATGGTAACAGAAGGGTATGGCATTACTGGCATTGGTGAATATAATCTTCGAAATAAGGTATTTACGTTTGTATCATTTTTACCTGTCATCATTTACGGACCGCGGTATCTAAACTCCTATAAATGGGGTATACTAACTTATAACCTCTTCATCATAGGAGCATTTCTGAATCCTTTTTTTAGTACAATAGAAATATTTGATAGATATAGTAAGGCATTGCTAATTTTTCAAGCCATTGTTGCAGGAATCGTATATTATAAGCTTTTAAAGAGCAAAGACACAATAAGTGCTGTTAGAATTTTCTCTTTGGTATCTTTGCTTTGCTGCTTCTATCCATTCATCCGATATTCTTGTATGACCACAGCGGATTATAGGATGATGTATATATGGGATTCCAATGGCCGTGATTATATAAATACGGATTTGTACATTAATGATTTTATCAATAATTAAAATAATGACTATGAGCATAAAAAGGAATATAAAAACAATACTTAAACTGCTACAAAGAAAAAAAAGTGACAAAAGCAGATATCGTATTGTTGTCTCCTAACCAACGGTTAGTTAGAAAGAAAGTGATTATAACAGGCGGAAATCGTGGATTGGGATTTGCTATGGCAAAAAAATTTACAGATGAAGGAGCCGAAGTCTTAATAACAGTCGCGACGAAGAAAAGTTAGAAAAAGCTGCAAAAGAGATTGGTTGTAAATACATGCAATATGATGTAACGGATTTTACTCACATGGATGAGTTCATTAAAGAGGCGGATGACCTGTTAGGCGGTGCCAATGTGCTGGTAAATAATGCCGGTATTTCGTTGCATGAGGGCACCATAATGGATGTTCATTATGAACAATTTGACAAGCAAATAGAGACAAATCTCAAGGGAGCGTATTTCTTGTCACAAAAGTTTCTTCGTATGTATGAGAAAAAGCATAGAAATGGCGGATCCATACTATTTCTATCCTCAGAACGGGGACATTATGCTGATGATTTACCTTACGGACTCATTAAAGCTGCCATTAACAGCTTAACGCAGGGACTTGCAAAAATGTTGATACATAGCAATATAAGAATAAATGCAATTGCTCCAGGTATTACAACGACTGATATGACAGGCATAACAAAGGACGATATTTATGCAGATGACTATTCGACAGGCAGATATTATTTGCCTGAAGAGGTGGCAGAAGTTGCTTGCTTTCTTGTTAGTGATGCATCTTCTTGCCTGTCGGGACAGATTATAATTTGTAATAACGGAGATTCAATTAATTACAGAAAATAGGAAACAAATAAGCACTATATGATGTCTACGTATTATACAAACGATAGAACAACCCAAATTGTTCTATATTTATTGAAAGCTCATGGAATAAGAAAAGTCATTGTGTCACCTGGTACAACAAATGTTACGCTTGTAGCGAGTATGCAGATTGACCCCTATTTTGAGCTGTATTCTGCGGTGGATGAAAGATCGGCTGCTTATATGGCCTGTGGATTAGCTTATGAATCTGGAGAGCCTGTTGTACTTTCCTGCACGGAAGCAACAGCATCACGTAATTACTTCCCCGGATTAACTGAAGCATATTACCGAAAACTTCCTGTGCTAGCTATTACAGGATGTCATGGCAGTAATGACATCGGTCATTTAAGGCCGCAAGTTATAGATAGAAGTGAACAACCTGTAGACACAGTTAAAATGAGCATTAGTTTGGGGAAATGTAAAAGTCAGGACGATGAATGGTTCGTCAATGTCCAAACGAATAAGGCTTTGCTTGAATTAACACGTAATGGCGGAGGGCCTGTTCATATAAATCTAAGTTATAGCGGCAGTTCATTTCTTACACGCAATTTGCCAAGCACAAGGGTAATCAAGCGTTATTCTCAATTTGAAAATGTGCCGCCCTTACCAATTGGAAGAATAGCAATATTTGTAGGTAGCCATAAAAAGTGGAGTGATGATGAATTGAATGCGATAGACTCCTTCTGTGCAAATCACAATGCGGTCGTTTTTTGTGATAAAACCAGTGGGTATTTGGGTAAATATAGAATAGATTATGCTTTGATTGCGGCACAATCTTCATATACCCCCCATACCAATAATCCGGATTTATTGATTCATATAGGTGAAGTTTCAGGTGATACATATACACAAGGTTCTTTAAAACCTCAAAGCGTATGGCGAGTAAGTGAGGATGGTGAAGTAAGGGATACATTTAAGCGACTAAAAAATGTTTTTTCCATGCCTGAGAAAATATTCTTTACACTCTATAAGGATGTTAATCCAAACAACACTGATGAATATTTGAATGCATGCAAAAAGGAATATGAATCTATTGTATCGCAAGCGCCTAATGTTGAATTTTCAAATGTTTGGATCGCTCAAACATTGATTGGTAAATTGCCCAAACAATCCATTCTTCATTTGAGCATATTCAACAGTTTTCGTTCATGGAATTTTGCTCCAACACGATCGGACATTCAGACAATCTGCAATGTGGGAGGCTTCGGGATTGACGGCACACTTTCCACGTTGTTAGGTGCATCTATTGCAAATCCTGATATATTGCATTTTGCAGTTATAGGCGATTTGGCCTTTTTCTATGATATGAACTCTTTAGGGAACCGTTATGTGAGCAATAATATACGCATACTATTAATAAATAACGGTCGCGGTACAGAGTTTAGGAATTATGATCACCCCTGTGTTTTGTTTGGTGAGGAAGCGGATTCATATATGGCTGCAGCAGGTCATTTTGGATATAAATCCACGACTTTGGTTAAAAATTATGCACTCAGTTTAGGCTTTAAATATTTAACTGCATCTACCAAAGAAGATTTCCTGAATATGTATGAACAGTTTACAGATTCTAATAATAGAGAAGCCCCAATGATACTGGAGGCCTTTACTGATTCTAAAGACGAAAGTAATGCTGTATATGCGTATAGACATATAATAAAAGAATGTGTATTGGAAATTAAGAACAAGGCAAAAAGAATTGTTAAAGATATTATTAAGAGATAATTTTTAAAAATCATGAAAATAGGAATCATAACTTACCACAAAAGCCATAATTATGGTGCTTTGCTGCAAGCCATAGCACTGCGCATAAAATTGGTACAAATGGGGCATGATGTATATTTTATAGATTATTGGCCATTGTATCATAAACAGCTATATGACTTTTTCTCTATCAAGGAAATGTTTAATTACGGTATCAAAGATGCCATAAAATACGGCTTAAAGATTCTATTATCTTATAAGAAACGAAAAAAGAGAATTACATCGTTTATGCAATTCATTGAGGAATTTATTCAGCCTTATTGTATTGACTATTCGACAAACGATAAGTTTGATATCATCATTTATGGAAGTGATCAAATATGGAGAAAACAACCGGAATTATCCAATCATTTTGATCCTGTATATTTTGCTGATAACATATTAAAAGCAAATAAACACATAGCTTATGCGGCAAGTATGGGTAATATGGACTTGAGCAAAAAAAACTATGACTTTTTGAAAGAAAAAGTCAACAAATTCTCACACATTTCTGTAAGAGAAGAAAAATTAAAATTCATAATGGAAGAAGTTGGCATTAATAGTCCATTAGTTTTAGACCCTACACTCTTATTGACGAATGATATTTGGGAACGAGTATTCCCAATTAGAAATATGTTTAATGAAAGATATGTTCTTTATTATAGGTTATTAAGAAATTCCTTCAATGAAAAGCAAGTCGCTGATTTTGCACAAAGATTAGGATGCAAACTCCTTATTTTAGAAGGCCGACCAAGACCTACCATAAAAAAAGATACCATTTCTTCTGCAAATCCAATAGAATTTATTTCATTGATTAAATATGCGGATTTCATTTTCACTTCTTCTTACCATGGAATGGTTTTTTCATTGATATTTCACAAGCAATTTTTTGCTTCATTTTCTGAAAATTCCGATAGGGCCGAATCCCTTTTAACTTCATTGGATTTGAAAGACCATCTTATACCACATAAGTCAGATATACCTACACACATTAGAAAAATAGACTATACTTCTATTGATTTAAAAATAAACTCCCTACGAAGCTTATCTGAAAAGTTTTTGAAAGAATCAATATAGCAATAGTTTGTGATGTTTCTCATAGAATGATTTTTGTTATATGCACATTCTTCATTATACATTAGGTTTCCAGCCATATAGAAGTGGCGGACTTGTCCGTTATGCGGCAGATTTAATGCAGATGCAGGCAAGTATGGGGCATAAGATTTTTGCCTTGTACCCAGGAAGTATGTCTCTTACAATGCCCAAGTGTCATATTCGGTCGGATGAATCCATTGGTGACGTATGTGTCTTTGAGTTAGTAAATTCTAAGCCTGTTCCTTTGATGTATGGAATTAAAAATGTGAACGACTTTATTGATGACCATAATGTGGACGTTACATCTTTGAATAAGATGCTTGAAGAAACACAACCTGATATTTTTCATATCCATACATTGATGGGACTTCCATTAGAATTTCTGAAAGTAATAAAAAGACGAGGTATAAAAACTGTTTATACGTCTCATGACTATTTCGGATTGTGTCCAAGAGTCAACTTTATTGACAATAACGGACAGTTTTGTTCCATTGCATCGGCACAAAACTGTTGCGCTTGCAATGTTGATGCCAAGAAAACTATATTTTTAAGGGTCAGGAATGCCAAATGTCTTGTCCCGTTAAAACAATTTTTGAGAAAAGCTGTTAAGTGATGAATGATTACAGCAAATTATTGGATTATTTCAAAGAGAGTTTTGGCCTTATAGATTATTTTCATTTCAATAGCGAGACCACCCAAAATGTTTATTCAGGAAATCTGCATATTGAAAATGGGAAAATTATACCCATAACTCATTCCGAAATAAAAGACAACAGGCATAAGAAATCATTTGATGCCAGTATATTGCGAATAGGTTTTATAGGAAACGACACTCCATACAAGGGTTTGCCTTTGTTGTTGCAAGTCTTGAAACGAATTACAGACAAGTCTTCGTGGCGATTAGACGTATGGGGTGGCAAGGTCGCCCAAGAGAAGGATTGGCAGATATTTTATCGAGGTAAGTTCGACAGCCGTTCGTTGGCGACTGTTTATGATGGAATGGACGTATTGATAGTTCCGTCAATCTGGAAAGAAACGTTTGGTTTTGTTGTCTTGGAAGCATTGTCGTATGGAGTGCCTGTCATTGTGTCTGATAATGTCGGTGCAAAAGACATTGTGAAACAATATGATGAAAGGTTTGTCTTCACTTCAGCATCAGAATTGCTTGCATTGTTAAACCAGATTTTTAAAGATCGTTCATTGTTGGTGGAATTTAATGAGAAAGTTCTGAATGGAGTATGGAAGCATTCGATGAAAGACCATACTGAGGAAATATTGAGATTGTATGAAGCTATGAAGAAATGAGGAATCTACATGGGAAAATCTTGTGCAAATTCATTCACTCGATTTATCCCCTATTTCATTCATCTACAAAAGGAAATAAAGTCCAATGACAATATTCATAACTATTGCAATATTCCTCTGCATCTCATACATCCTTTATTGCGAATTAAAAAACCTTGAAAGCATTGTATATTGGGGAGTCCTGGTAGTGACTTTATGGGGATTGCTGCATCTCCAAATGCCATTGCAATGGTGGATGATTGGAAACCTTTCTATTTGCTTTTGGGATTTATCTATAGGTCTATTGGTTCTAACAAGCGTATTCTGTCTTTTTCGACATATATGGGTGGAAACAATCATGATGCGTAAAGAATTATAGAATCTCGTAGAATCTTTTGGCGCATATATTAAAGATGTATGGCAGGACAAACTGATACGCAAAAAATTATGGAATCTCGTAGAACCTTTGGGTGTTTATATTAATGATGTGTGGCAGGATAAACTATTTGCTTTTACACTGATTGCCATTCTTGTACTTTATGTGGCTTCAATAATTTCTTTTATAACGAAATGAAATCTATTGAATTGGGGGATTACGATACCTTTAGCGGCTTGCTGTCATTGTTTACAGCCGTGATAGGCTTGGCATATCCTTTTATTTTGCAGGCAATAGAACGGATACAGGAACGCTATATAACGGAAAGGGTATCACACTGGTTTGAGGAAGAGACCACATTTGCCCGTTTCTTCTTCATGCTAAAAGCTAATATTCCTATTGCTTTTCTTGCTCCTTTCTTTTTATTTTTGTTTTATGACTATGTTTTATTGTCCATTACTGTGCTGGCTGTGCAATCCGTGTTTGTCTGTCTACTACTTTTTTACCTGATGGGACTGTACAAACAGGTGGATACTTACAGTTCGTATATTAAGATGGCAGAATATTCTTCGAAAGAAGATATGGAGCGTGTAGCCATCGTGATGTTATCAGCAGACCACAATGAGGAAAAAGAAGGGTATGGATGCGGCACATGACAAACTGTATGGACGTATCGCTGACCTATTGGCGCAAGAGGCACAAAAAAGAAATGGAAACTTAGTCGAGTTTCCTGCGGAAGTGCTTCAAGTTGCAAGGCAAATACTTTTGGCAGCAGAAAAGAGGGAGGTGTATCCTCGAATATCTTGTGACACAACTCTCATTCCACTATTATATGATACCATATATAATAAAAGCCATCCAACAAAAGAATTGCGGAGTTTTATCTGGTTTCATTTAAACAGGTTGCTTAAAGCGGGAAATACGGATTGGTTAAAATCGTATTGGGAATGGGCTTCGCAATACTACAGGACAATGCGTTACAATGGAAGCTACGATGAAATTGAGCGGAATGAGTTTCATGAAATGCACCTATTTTTTGCAGCTATGGTATTGCGCAGTGGGAACAAGGAACTCATGGAGCATATTATGTCCTTTCAAGATACACTTCCCGACCCGCCACCCTTGCTGTTGTACCGAATAAGCGAAATAATTCAAACCCTTTTGGATTTTGACAAATTGCGGAATTGGCCATTTAGATTGGTAAAAAACTATCAGATGTACTTCTTCGCCAATGATGTCAATGCAGACCATAACATTTTCAGGGTATTATGTGATTATCTGGCATTCTCACTATTAAATATAGTCAACAAACAGGACTGCAACTCATATACGATTAACGAATATCTTATTGACAAGAAAATTCCTATCGAAAGATTAAAAAAAGAAAGGGAGACATTGGAATGGTTTAGAAGCATTGTAATGATTGATATAAGCAAAATAAATTGTGAACATTTCTCAAGGAAACAGGCAGAAGCAGCTCGAACTCTACTTTTAGGATTGGTGAAGGAATATGATAAGAGGATTGAGTCTATCAAAGAACATGACAATATTGATCCTGATAAATTAGATGCGCTCAAAAAAGAAATTATTGTAGAATGCGAGAGGATGGCATTGCCATTGCAAAGGAAGAAAATGGATGGCGAAGATGTAGAGCAATTGAAGTTTATCGTATCGGATACAGCACAGGCTGCGCCCGGACAAATGCTTGAACACTATAGCACTTCAAGTGTTAATTTCACGGAAGTGCTTGTAGCTTATTTGCTGCATCAATTTTATGCAAGATTGGCATCCTTATTTATTTTGAATGGTGCCGTTGCCACTTACCTGATACAATACAATGATTTGGGAGAGGCTCTGCGAAGAATGCATTTCAATAAAGACGAATACGTCTTGCTAAACAACGGTATTTCACTTTGGGGGCAGGATTTAGGATGCATCAAGCGTGAGGAAATCATCGCCATAGGCAGTGGAAGTAACAATTTGTTCATCATAAAAAAAGATGATTGCCCTACTTACTTATATGGAACGTTGACAGACATGCGGCAAATTGACAAACAATATGAGCCATTGATGAATCAAAAGGCTTGTTTTGGAAAGAACCAACCGATAATCTCATGGTGCATATTGCACAACCTTATGTTTTATACAACAGAAGGCATATGCGCTTTCTAAAAATCAACATCACCTACGACAGAGCTTTGGGCGATTGTAGTCTCCACAAGCTGAAAGACATCAGTGAAATTTTATAATAATACAATCTAATGAAAATAGCATTTATCAGCACCCGTGGTATACCTAACAACTATGGGGCTTCGAACAGTTTGCCGAATACATTTCCGTAGGATTGGCACAAAGAGGTCATGAAGTGGTAGTCTATTCACCCAAATTTCATCCGTATCAGGAGGACACATATAAAGGTGTACGCCTTAAACATATCTACAGTCCGGAGACATGGATGGGAAGTTCAGTCGGCAGTTTTTTCTATGACTTTGCGTCATTGTGCGATGCTTGAAGAAAGAAGATTTCGACATCATTTATGAGGCGGGTTACACGAGTATTATTCCGGCTTACATCTGGTTCAACGTGAGGAAGCGGAAACGTCCGATATTCACCACCAATATGGATGGATTGGAGAACAAGCGGTCGAAGTTCAGCCCGATGGTAAGACGTTTTCTGGATTGGGAAGAGAAAATGGCGGTGAAATACAGTCATTACTTGATTGCCGACAACATGGGCATCCACGATTATTATAAGGAGAAATACGACAAGGAGAGCAAGTTTTTGGCTTATGGCGCGGACATTCATGATGATTTCAATGCAGACTATTTGAAAGAATTTGGATTGCAACCGGAAGAATATTACATCTTGATTGCCCGTCTTGAACCGGAAAACAACATCGTGATGGCGATAGAAGGCTATCTGCATTCGAAAGAAAACGGACGCAGACCGCTGATTGTAGTCGGCAAGACGAACACGCCTCACGGTAAAGAGCTTGTAGAGAAGTACGGAAACGAGAAGAACGTGAGATTTGTCGGTGGTATCTATGATTTCAAGAAACTGGATTCCGTCCGTCATTTCTCAAAGGCCTATTTCCACGGTCACAGCGTGGGAGGCACCAATCCTTCCTTGCTCGAAGCAATGGCGGCGGGCTGTTTCATCTTTGCGCACGACAATATCTTCAACCGTGCCGTGCTGGAAGAGAATGCTTTCTATTATCCGTCGGCAGACAAGGTCGCAGAGTATCTTAACCGTATTGACACGATGGCAGAGGAAAGCAAGATTCAATATACAGCCAACAACATTGAAGTAATCCGAAATGAATATTCTTGGGAACACCTGGTGGATGAGCACGAGAAGTATTTTCAGTGGTTGTTGGAACAGAACGAAAAGTGAAAAACTGAAACTCAATATATTAAGTATGAAAGGTATAGTATTAGCCGGTGGCAGCGGTACACGTTTGTATCCTATCACCAAGGGAATCAGCAAGCAGTTGATTCCAATTTTTGATAAACCGATGATTTATTATCCGATTTCTGTGCTGATGCTGGCCGGAATCAGGGAGATACTCATTATCTCGACCCCTTACGACCTGCCGGGTTTCAAGAGGCTATTAGGTGACGGAAGTAACTTCGGAGTGAGGTTTGAGTATGCCGAGCAACCTTCACCTGATGGGCTGGCCCAAGCTTTCATTATCGGTGAAAAGTTCATCGGAAATGACTGCACCAGCTGGTGTTGGGCGACAATATTTTCTACGGTGCGGGATTGAACGACATGCTGAAGCAGGCTGTCACCGATGCCGAACAGAACGGCAAAGCGACCGTATTCGGCTACCGCGTGAGTGACCCCGAGCGTTACGGTGTGGCAGAGTTTGACAAGGACGGCAACTGCCTGAGCATTGAAGAGAAGCCGGAACATCCTAAAAGCAACTATGCCGTAGTCGGGCTGTATTTTTATCCGAACAAGGTGGTAAATATAGCCAAGAACATCAAGCCTTCTGCGCGTGGAGAGCTGGAGATTACGACTGTGAACCAAGAGTTTCTGAAAGACAAGGAGCTGAAAGTGCAGACTATGGCCCGCGGCTTTGCATGGCTTGACACTGGTACGCATGACTCGTTGTCAGAGTCATCGACATTCATCGAGGTTTTGGAGAAACGTCAGGGATTGAAGGTCGCCTGTCTTGAGGGCATCGCCTACCGCAAAGGCTGGATAACGGCGGACAAGCTCCGTGAGGTGGCACAGCCCATGCTGAAGAACGACTACGGAAAGTATCTGCTTTCAATTCTTGATGAGAAGGAAGATTCGTTGGAAAAGAATTTGGAATACTGAAAAGAATTAAGAGTTATGAATGAGGAATTTGGAATTAAGATATGCAGTTTCTCTGGTTTGTATCAATTCTTTTAAAGATATAACACAATGGAAGTAATCAAGACAGAGATAGAGGACGTGGTGATTATCGAGCCGCGTCTGTTCAAGGATGAGAGAGGATATTTCTTCGAGAGTTTCTCGCAAAGGGAGTTCGACGAAAAAGTCTGTCACGTGACTTTCGTGCAGGACAACGAGAGCATGTCATCGTACGGCGTTATGCGTGGCCTGCATTTCCAACGTCCGCCGTTCACGCAGGCAAAGTTAGTGAGATGCGTAAAAGGAGCCGTGCTTGACGTCGCAGTTGACATTCGTAAAGGCTCGCCCACATACGGCAGGCATGTAGCCGTTGAGCTGACCGAGGACAACCACCGTCAGTTCTTCATCCCCAAGGGTTTTGCACACGGATTCGCCGTACTCAGCGAGACCGCAATGTTCCTGTACAAGTGCGATGAGTTCTATCATCCCGAGGCTGACGGAGGTATAAGCATACTCGACGGCAGTTTGGGCATTGACTGGTGCATACCGACTGAACACGCTATTCTCAGTGAGAAAGACACGAAACACCCACTGCTGAAAGATTTTGAATCACCATTCATTTACAAGTGAGAAGGTGAGAAAACCAATCAATTATGAATTCAAAAGGCATTTCTACTTACTCCTTCTCTCCTTACTCTTTTACTCCTAAAAACAAGAACACATGAACATACTTGTAACAGGCGCAAACGGCCAGCTGGGCAACGAGATGCGCATAGTAAGCAAAGACACGAATGACAGCTATACCTTTACTGACGTTGTAAAGGCTGAGGGCGTGGAGACGACCATACTTGACATAACAGACGCGGATGCCGTAAGAAGCATTGTGAAGGAGAAAGACATACAGTGCATCGTGAACTGCGCGGCGTACACCAACGTTGACAAGGCGGAGAGCGACGAGGCATTGTGCCGCAAACTGAACGCCGATGCGCTGAAGATACTGGCAGAGGCAATAAAAAAGGTGAACGGTCTGCTCATACAGATTTCCACCGACTATGTCTTTGGCGGCGATCCGTATAACACTCCGTGCCGTGAAAACCAGAAAGGTACTCCTACTGGTGTTTATGGAAAGACTAAACTGGAGGGCGAGCAGAATATTGAAGTCGTAGATTGCGATTACGTCATTATCCGCACGGCATGGCTGTACTCAGAATACGGCAGGAACTTCGTAAAGACGATGCTTAACCTGACTGCAACGAAGCCGAAACTGACTGTGGTGTTCGATCAGGCAGGCACGCCGACTTATGCCTACGACCTTGCCGTGGCAATCAAGACCGTATTGTCAGACTATGAAAAAGAGAATCCAAAGAACGGATATTCAAAGCGCGGCATCTACCATTTCAGCAACGAGGGTGTATGCTCGTGGTTCGACTTTACCAAGAAGATTGCCGAACAGTCAGGAAATACAGCCTGCGACATCCAACCTTGCCACAGCGATGAGTTCCCCAGTCCGGTCAAACGTCCGGCATATTCGGTATTGGACAAGACAAAAATCAAGGAGACTTCGGGTTGAAGATACCTTATTGGACGGATTCGCTGAAAGTCTGCATGAAAAATATGGATGCAATACAGCATTAACCAACAAAACAAAAACGACATGGAATTCAAGAGAAACATAATCGTAACGGGCGGAGCCGGATTTATCGGCTCACACGTGGTACGCCTGTTCGTTAACAAATACCCCGAATACCACATTATCAACCTCGACAAGCTGACGTATGCCGGCAACCTGGCAAACCTGAAGGACATCGAGGACAAAGAAAACTATACGTTCGTGAAGGCCGACATCTGTGATTATGAGATAGTGAAGGCACTGATGGCAAAGTATAACGTGGACGGCATTATCCACTTGGCAGCCGAGAGCCACGTGGACCGTTCAATCAAAGACCCGTTCACATTCGCCCACACTAACGTAATCGGCACGCTAACCCTGCTTCAGGCTGCAAAGGAATACTGGGAGAGTCTGCCGGAAGGCTATGAGGGCAAGCGTTTTTATCACATCTCAACAGATGAGGTTTACGGCGCGTTGGAGCTGACCAATCCCGAAGGCATTGAGTCTCCATTTACTACTAAGGCATCGTCGGAGCATCACCACGCCTACGGCACAGAGTTCTTCACGGAAGAGACAAAGTACAACCCGCACTCTCCCTACTCTGCGTCGAAGGCGTCGTCAGACCATTTCGTCCGTGCCTTCCATGACACTTACGGTATGCCGACCATCGTAACAAATTGCTCGAACAATTATGGGCCCTACCAGTTTCCTGAGAAACTGATACCTCTGTTCATCAACAACATCCGCCACAAGAAGCCGCTTCCTGTCTATGGCAAGGGCGAGAACGTACGCGACTGGCTGTATGTTGAGGACCACGCACGCGCCATCGACCTTATATTCCACAAGGGCAAGACTGCCGACACATACAACATCGGCGGTTTTAATGAATGGAAGAACATCGACATCATCAAGGTGGTCATCAAGACGGTAGACCGTTTGCTGGGCAGAGCGAGGGCGAGGACATGAACCTGATTACTTATGTTACCGACCGCAAGGGGCACGACATGCGCTATGCCATTGACTCACGCAAGCTGCAAAGAGAGCTTGGCTGGGAACCGAGCCTGCAGTTTGAGGAAGGCATAGAGAAGACCGTGCGGTGGTATCTGGACAACCAGGCATGGATGGACAACGTGACGAGCGGAGGCTATCAGAAATATTACGACGAGATGTATAAAAACAGGTAGTCTATGAATAAAAAATAAGAGTCGATTTAAAATAAACGCTATTTAGAGGGAGGTAATAACATATAAATGTAAGTACTCAAATTAGGGCTCAAAAAATGAAATATATAATCTTCGCTGCGAACTAAAACTTACGAATTATGCTAAGCAGTGAAGACCTTGAAAGATTCTACTTTCAGTATTCAAACCGAGCGGTGCCTCTCGGAATGTCAGTCCAGACATTCTGTTTACGGAACAATGTTCCATATAACATTTTTCACAAATGGTACAAGGATACCCGAAAA
>ENA-OQAZ01000450-OQAZ01000450.1-human-gut-metagenome-genome-assembly--contig:-NODE-450-length-23135-cov-2.432371_pt1 | contig 23135 bp, 28 predicted proteins | sample MGYA00242737_ERZ504531 | MGnify/ENA primary metagenome ERZ504531 (study PRJEB26092, sample SAMD00036244) | human gut metagenome | host: Homo sapiens | study: EMG produced TPA metagenomics assembly of... | reverse complement strand
ATAAAGTTTTTGAGAGATAAGAGCAGTCATATTATATTCATATGTGTTCTGCTTATACAGATCATTTTTATGATTTTTTTATTGTGATATGAAAAAAAGGATATTTTTGTGGATGAGTTATGGTCCTATGGACTTTCTAACAGTTATTACCACGCACAGATCTGGGAAGATGGAGCATTAGATAATCCGGAAATCAGTCCGGATATGTTTAAGGAATATATGACAGTCAATGAGGGAGAAGCTTCAAATTTGGATCTGTTATCTATAATCAGACCCATGATTCCCATCCACCTCTTTTTTATATGGTTTTGCATGCGATCAGTTCATGCTTTCCGGGACAATTCAGTAAATGGTTTGGTCTCATTCCTAACTTGTTGTATTATGCAGTAACAATTATATTTTTGTATAAAATAGGGAAATTAATCAAAAAAGATAACTATTTTGCTTTCTTTCCGGTTTTGTTTTTTGGATTTAGTATTGCAGCGGTAAATATGGTGACATATATTCGAATGTATATGTTATTAACCATGTGGTGTACCATTTTCGCATATGAACATTTGGAAATGATGGCATCAAGAAAAATCAAAATGAAAAATTTGATTAGTATTTTGCTTGCTACTTTTGGCGGTGTATTTACACATTACTATTTTGTGATTTTTGCATTTCCTATGGTGATCTTTCAGATGATCTGGATGATCATGCGAAAAGACTTTAAAATGACCGGAAAATATGTAGTGAGCGGAGGCGTTGGCGGAGTTTGTGCTGTTGCGTTATACCCTGCAATTCTTAAGAATCTGACAGGTACAGGAGTGAGCCATAGCCAGAAAACACTTCAGAATATGCATAATTTTCAGATTGGACGTCACGAATCAGAAGTTCTGGGTTATAGTCAGTGAAGAGATGTTCGGCGGTGTCTTCATGCTGCTCCTGATTGTCTGCTGCCTTGGAATTCTTGCATATCTTATCACACAGGTTTTGTGGGAAATGAAGCTGCAATATCATGCAGATCACTATGAAATTGCAGTGAATAATAAAGAACACACAAAAACTGTTTATGTAAAAGTAAAAAGAGAAACATATTTGATCTGTGATATAATACTTACTTGTGCTTTTGTATTTGTTATTTCGGCAAAAATCTCGCCATGGCAGGTGAACAGGTATATCATGAATTTGTTTCCTTTTCTGTCTCTGCTGTTTTGCTACCTGCTTTATTTTATCTATAAGTTATGGATAAAAATAAAGCAAAGATTCAGATTGCAATGGTTATTTCAATGATGCTGATAGGAGGCTTGACGTATTATGTAAATGATCCTTGTTATTTATATCCGGAAGGAGAGAATAATATTGCAATCAGTAAAGAATATACAGATACAACATGCTTGTATGTTTATACAACGTCTTATATAATGATTAACGAAGGGTTAGAATTACAGAATTACCAACGTTTATATCAAATGTATTACAAAGATCTGGATATAAAAGTACCGGACGTTTCAATAGAAAATTCCAAATTAGTTGTATATTTGGATCGAATACTTGATAAAAAATATGATGATCTCGGTGAAAAGGTAACCATGGATCCTGAAAAATGCTTAGAAAAGATAACAAAAATTAACCGGACTTAAAAATTCAAAGGAATTGTATCAGGATGAAAAGGCATATGTATATGAGTTATATAACTAAGCGGAGATTGGTTAGAGAACGGTAATATTTTGTGACAGTATTATGTTGTACAAATGGAGGTCGCTTATGAAAAAAACATGGGGATTGCAAAATTCCAGAAGTCGGATGATCGCACTGTTTATTGTAGATATCTTAAGTGTGATCCTGGATTCTTATCTGGCAATTATTTTGCGTTTTAAATTGGATAATATCTGGGTACCGGCAGAGTATATGTACAGTGTCGAGAGCTATATGGTCATCAATGTTATCACAACGGTAGTCATTTTTTTGGTACTTAATCTGTATAACCGGGTATGGTCTTATGCCAGCATAAATGAGATGCTTGCCATTCTTGGTGCAACAATGCTGTCAACGGTCTTTCAGGCTTTCGGTTTCAGTTTGTTGTATCTGCAGGTTCCGAGAAGTTATTATTTCTTCTATTTTATTTTGTTAAGTATCACAACGATCATCACTCGATTTTCTTATCGCATTTTGCATACTATGGAAAATGGATTGAAGAAATCAACCAGGCATAGCCGTAACACCATTGTGATCGGTGCCGGCGAAGCCGGAAATATGATCATCAAAGAATTAAAAAGCAGTAAATACCTGAATCAGAAGGTTGTCTGCGTGATTGATGATAATCCTTCCAAAAAAGGAAAATACATTCATGGAATCCGCATTGTCGGAGGAAGAGATAAGATTCAGGAAGCAGCAAAGAAGTATGATGCAGAAGAAATTATCCTTGCAATTCCTTCGGCAGGAACAAAAAATACCAGAGATATCTTAAGAATCTGTAATCTTACAGATTGTAAACTTAAGATATTACCGGGAATGTATCAGCTGATCAATGACGATGTAGGAGTGTCAAACCTGCGGGAAGTATCCATCGAAGACCTTCTCGGAAGAGATACTATTGAAATTGATATGGAAAGCGTTGGGCAGTATGTGAGAAATAAAAGAGTATTGGTTACGGGAGGCGGCGGCTCCATCGGAAGTGAATTATGCCGTCAGATCGCTTCCCACAATCCAAAGCTTCTTATCATTTTTGATATCTATGAGAACAATGCCTATGACATTCAGCAGGAACTGGTTCGTAAGTATCCAAATCTGAAGCTGGAAGTACTGATAGGTTCTGTTCGAAATACAAGTCGAATTGAAAGCGTCATGGAGCATTATCGACCGGATGTTGTTTTTCATGCGGCAGCCCATAAACACGTGCCACTTATGGAAGACAGCCCGAATGAAGCCATTAAAAACAATGTGTTTGGTACTTATAAGACAGCAAGAGCTGCGGACAAGTACGGGGTAAAGAAATTTGTACTGATCTCTACGGATAAAGCAGTAAACCCTACCAATATCATGGGTGCATCGAAACGTATGTGTGAAATGATCGTACAGACCTTCAGCAAATATTCCAGAACAGAATACGTGATCGTACGATTCGGGAATGTGTTGGGAAGTAATGGAAGCGTTATTCCGCTGTTTAAAAAACAGATGGAGGCAGGAGGTCCTGTGACAGTTACGCATCCGGATATTATCCGTTATTTTATGACGATACCGGAAGCAGTTTCACTGGTACTTCAGGCGGGAGCTTATGCCCATGGCGGAGAAATCTTTGTGCTGGATATGGGAGAGCCTGTGAAGATTGCTGATTTGGCAAAGAATCTGATCCGACTTTCCGGATATACACTTGGTGTGAATATGGAGATCAAGTATACCGGTCTTAGACCGGGGGAAAAGCTGTATGAGGAATTGCTGACAAAAGAAGAGGGACTACAGAAAACAGCGAACAACCTGATTTTTATCGGCAAACCTCTTGAGTTCGATGAAGTACATTTCCTCAGCCAGCTGCGAGAGCTGGAAAAGGCAGCAATGGAAGAAAGTCCGGATATTAAAGAAAAAGTTGCAGATATGATTTCTACTTATCATATCAGACCGGAAGATAAAAAAAGAGACAGTGAGGCTTTTCAGGAACTGGTCAGTTTAGGGAGGATCAGTCATGAAGGACCCATTGTAGATGAAAAACACAGTGGTATATAAAGTGGCAGATTTGACAAAGATGCGAGCATTTGATATAATCTTTCCATCTAAAGAAAAGTGTAGTATAATATTTTAGTAATCAGAATAAAAGTTGGTGATTCAGATAGAACTAAATATCTGTAAAACCAACTTTTTTTTGAGAAAAATAGTATTAAATCAGGTTAGGAGAACAATGGACGAGAAAATATTAACAGTAACTGTCCCAAGTTACAATGTGCAGGCATATCTGGAAGACTGTCTGGAATCCTTTGTGAATTCTGAAGTCATGGATGATATTGAAGTTTTGATCGTGAATGATGGTTCCAGCGATGATACTGCAACAATTGCGGAAAGATATGTTTCAAAGTATGAAAATACGTTCCGGTTGATCAATAAAGAAAACGGCGGACATGGTTCCACCATCAACACGGGAGCTCGTGAGGCAAGAGGAAAATATTTTAAAGTTGTTGATGGAGATGACTGGGTAGACACCAGAAGCTTCATCCGACTGGTGAAACTTTTAAAAGAAATTGATGCTGATATCGTTGCATCGAATTATACCTGGATCAACCATACGACACGGCTGCCGGAAAAGAGGCAGGAATATCCGTTTGAAAAAATCGAGTATAACAAGCTCTACCAGTTTGAGGAGATTGTTGGTAAGACCATCATAGATATGCATGCCACGACTGTGAAGACGGAGCTTTTCAGGAAAGCAAATGAACAGATTGATGAACACACTTTTTATGTAGATGTAGAGTTTATTGCATTTCCGATTCCTTACGTGAAGACAGTATATTTTATGGAAGACCCTGTTTACCAATATCGTCTGGGACTTCCGGGACAAAGTATGTCCATTGAAAAGATGCAGAAGAATCTGAAGAATCATCTGCGGGTTCTTATGCGGCTCAATCAGTACTGCAAAAAAGTCGAGAAGACGGCTCCAAAGGCAAATCTGGAGTATATCAGGGAATTGACAGCAACAATCCTTACCAGTCAGATGAAAATTTATATCAGCTTTCCTCTGAAGAATGGTATGCGAAAAGAAGCAATGAAATTAGATGCATATTTTTATCATAAAAACAGAGAAGTGTATGACAGAGTAAAGAATCCGGCAGTGTTGTTTTTACGGAAAACAAGATATGCTGCATTCCCGTTAGCTGTACTTGCATTTAAAGGCCGAAGAGATTCATATTAAATTGGAGAAGAATAATGAGCGTAACAAGAGATAGGATAAATACATTTTTTAGATATAAAGATTTATTAAGAGAACTGGTAGTCAGAGACGTGAAATTAAAATACAGAAGAAGTTTTCTGGGATATGTGTGGAGTATTTTGAATCCGCTGCTGATCATGCTTGTAATGACACTGGTATTTTCCCAAATGTTCCAGCGCGGAATCGAAAACTTTCCGGTTTACCTGCTGACAGGTCAGGCATTATTTGATTTTATGAATAATGCAACCCATATGTCTATGTATTCTGTGTTGGATAATGGAGCTTTGATCAAGAAAATATATGTACCTAAATATATTTTTACCTTATCAAAAGTAACAAGTTCCCTGATCGACCTTATTTTTTCAATGGGAGCATTGATTCTGGTCATGCTGATCACCAGAGCACCGTTTTCACCATATATCCTGCTTTTTCCATTGGTAGTGATTCCGCTGTATATCTTTGTATGCGGATTGGGCTTTTTCCTTTCTGCTGCGAATGTTTTCTTTCGAGATATTCAGTATATCTACAATGCCATCACAGTAGCATGGATGTATGTAACCCCAATGTTTTACCCGATCGAGCTGCTTCCGGACTGGCTCAGAAAGCTGGTAGAATACTGTAATCCAATGTTTTATTATATCCAGTTCTTCAGAGATCTTGTTTTATACAGACATTTTACAACTCCAAGAATCTTTATTGGTTGCTGGGTAATGGCTTTTATCATGCTGTCAATTGGACTTGGTGTATTTAAGAAAACACAGGATAACTTCATTTTATATATCTAGGAGAAGGGCGAATGAGCGAAGAATATATTGTTGATGTTGATAACCTGACGATTCGGTTCAACATGGCATCTGAAAAGGTAGATAACCTGAAAGAATATGTGATCAAACTGATCAAACACGAATTGATGTTCCAGGAATTTCTTGCGTTAAAAGATGTCAATTTAAAAGTAAAAAGAGGAGAGGCGTGGGGACTGATCGGAACAAACGGATCCGGAAAGTCAACGCTTTTAAAAGCCTGCTGTGGAATTTTAAAACCATACAAAGGTTCAGTTACTGCAAAAGGGACCATTGCACCGTTGATTGAATTGGGTGCCGGGTTTGATATGAATATGACGGCTAGAGAAAATGTGTTTTTGAATGGAACTGTACTTGGACATTCAAGAAAATTTATGGAAGAGCATTTTGATGAAATTATTGAATTCGCAGAATTGCAGGATTTCTTGGATGTTCCGATTAAGAATTTTTCCTCTGGTATGCAGGCAAGACTTGGATTTGCAATAGCTACCATGGTGAGACCGGATATTCTCGTGGTTGATGAAATCTTATCCGTTGGTGATTACCAGTTCCAGCAGAAATGTTATGAGAGAATGGGGCAGATGTTGAGTGGAGGAACAACTCTGTTATATGTTTCTCATGATATAAATTCTGTCAGACAGTTATGTGATCATGCTATTTGGATTGACAAAGGAAATGTTCGAATGAGTGGTCTGGTAGAAGAAGTAACAACTGAATATATGCATATGAATCAGTAAGTGGTGAAAAGCATGATATTACAAAAAATTGTATGGAATCAACAGTCTGTTGAGGAACCAGAATTATACTATAAATTAAAAAACGGAATTAAGTCAGAGAGTGGAATATTGCTTAATGCAGGTGGTGAAGCAGATTTCTTGACATATATGAATATTTTTTCTGCTGAAAAATGGAGAAAGTATACAGGTATTCAATCGGTTTGTGTGTCTGTTAATTTTAAAGGAAAAATAAAGGTTGTCATATATGCCTTATCCTGCAAGAATAAAAAAGTATGTTCGAAGATAATTATGCAATTTCCAATGGAAAGCAAAGGCGAAGATTCCGTGAATACTCCAATATTTGCTTTACCGGAGAGTGGAGTAGTAGGTGTATCCATAATCGCTGAGGAGGATACAGCCCTCTATGCAGCAAGTTATATGACTGATGAAGAGAGGGAAAAGAAGGAAGTTAAGATAGGAATAGGCATTTGTACTTTCAAACGTGAGAAGTATGTTGAGCGAAATATGAAAGTATTAAAAGAAAATTTGCTTAACAATGAGAATGCCTTATCTTATGGACATTTGTCGGTATGCATATCCGATAATGGCGGTACATTAGTAAGAGAAAAAATCGAGGATGAACATATTCGCATTGTTAAGAATAAAAACCTTGGTGGAGTGGGTGGATTTACCAGAACTATGTTCGAACATATGCGAGATGATAGTATTACACATGTTTTATTGATGGATGACGATGCAGTGATTTCTCCTGAAGCGATAGAACGAACTTATACATTATTGACCCTGCTTAAAGAGAAATATAGAATGGCAGTAATCGGAGGCTCATTATTAAGAGAAGATTTGCCAACTCTGCAGTATGAATGTGGTGCCTGCTGGAATGATGGTGATATTGTTGCGAATAACCATAATTTTGACATGACACAATTAAAAAATGTTGTGATAAATGAGCAGATTCAAAAAGCAGAGTATACAGGCTGGTGGTATTCGTGTATTCCGGTTCCGTTTATTAAGGAAATGCATTATCCTTTGCCGTTTTTTATCCATAGAGATGATATAGAATATGGATTGAGGGCAAAGGGGCAGTTTATTTTCTTAAATGGAATAACGATCTGGCATGAAGCTTTTGAAAATAAATTACCTGGTTTCCTGGAGTATTATGATGTCAGAAATCTGGCAATTACGAATGCAATCCATAATCCGCAGTTTGCTGCAAAGGATTTTAAAAAGATGCTTTTCGTGCAGGTCAGCAGTAATATCGGAAAATACAGATATAAATATGTGGATCTGAATTTGAAAGGTGCGGTTGATTTTTTAAGAGGTTTTAAGTGGTTTTATAATTCGGATACCTTAGGTGTGCATGATGGATTAAAAAAATATAATTATCAGTCTATGTCGGCAAAAGAATTTATAGGACATAATGGAATCAAGTCGGAAGATATGGATCCATGTGGTAGACCGGAGGCTGAACCACCGTGTAAATTAAAACGAATATTGATCATGTTGTCAATGAATGGTCATTTCCTGCCTGCATATAAAAACAGAGCGACAAAAGTAGCCAGACCAAATCCGAATATTTATGACTTGTTCCGCTGCAATGAGGTTGTGTATGCTGATGCAGCAGGAAATGCAATTTGTGTGAAGCGGAGCAGGATAGAACTACTAAAAGCATATATAAAAATGTTGAAAGTATTTCGATTAATAGATTTGCATTATGACAAGGTTTGTGAAGAATATAGAAAAAATCATTCGAAACTTGAAAGCAAGGATTTTTGGAGCAGTTATTTAGAGTTAAAAGAAGTACAAAATAAGGAGATGTAACAATGGAGTTAAAATTACAAAGTATTCTATTTCCAGATAAAGAAGAATATACAGATAATGCCGATCTTTTTTATAAGGGTGGATTAGGAATCCGTGATGCTGAAGAAAAATGTTTTGTATTTTCAAAATATAGTACATGTGATTTTGGGGCATATTTAAATGCCTTTTCTATGAAAAAATGGAAAAAACATACAAAAATCGGCAGAACGATGTTAAAGCTTGTAATTAAAGGTGACTTTGAACTGGTTCTGTCCGGATATCATAGAATTGAAAATTCGGCAAAAAGAAACGTTTTGTTAAAGAAAGAATACCATTGTGATCAAAAAGCAGAAATTATTGTTGATATTCCATCAAATAAGGACACATTGGTTGCATTTGAACTGCGTATGTATTCAGAGTGCTGTGTATATGGTGGCGGTTATTACGCTGAGGTAAATGAAAGTGATTTCAATGAAGTGAGACTTTCAATCGCAACGACAACATTTAAAAAAGAAGACTTTATTCGTAAAAATGTTAAAATGATCAAGGATGAAATTTTAACTCAGGATGATATCATTGGAAAAAATGTTTATCTTCACATCGTTGATAATGATGAGGGTCGAGTATTGTCGGCGGAAGAATTTGAAGGTCCGCATATTTATTATCACAGAAATAAAAATGTAGGCGGTTCAGGTGGATTTACACGAGGAATGATCGAATCTATTCGCCAGAAACCAAAGGCGACTCATGTATTATTGATGGATGATGATGTTGTTGTTTTATCAGAAGTATAAAAAGAACATATTTATTATTGTTACTGGCAAAAGAAAAATATAAAGATTATATTATCAGTGGTGCCATGCTTTGTTATGAAGAGATGGATGTTTTCCATGAAGATGTGGGATTTTTAGGAGTAGATGGAGGACAGAATTCTTCAAAAGGTCATGGAAAAATTGTAGAGATGGCTGAAATGCTTCAAAAAGAGGAAGCAAAAACGAAAAAGGCTGATTCCTATGCTGGCTGGTGGTATTGTTGTGTACCGGTAACAATGATCGAGAAAAACGGATTTGCATTACCATTGTTTATCCGTGTTGATGATACGGAATTCAGTTTCCGTAATAATGCTAAATTTATTACCATGAACGGTATTTGCGTATGGCATATGGGCTTTACTTTAAAGTTCAATTATTTCATGGAATATTATCAAGTATTCCGTAACTTTTTGATTGAAGAGGCATGTAATCCGTCCAGAAACAGAAGAGAACGTATCTGGAAACGTTTTAATGGTATGTTTTTAACGGAAATACTGCGCTTTAATTATGATGCTGCAGAAATCATTGTTGATGCAATCAGAGATTATTTAAAAGGACCTGCTTTTATTGAAGCGGAAAAATGTCAGGAACGATTAAAAACAATGTCCGCAAAAAATGCAAATATGGCAGATCTTGCAGAATTTGATGAATATGGGGTGGATATTGATTCTATTTATCAAACAGATCACAGAAGTCTGAAGGATACCATTTTTTATCGTCTGACTTTTAATGGACAGTTTTTATGGCCAAAAAAATGGTTACGGAAAGGGCCGGCGGCGGTTGCTCATGACTGGTTCTATAATCCACAGAGACAATGCCTTGTAGATAGTGTCATTGCGATTAATCCAAATGCATATACTGCAGAAATCAGATATCTGGATAAGAAAAAATTCAGACAGGTCATGAAATACTATCTTGAAACAGATGAAGCGTTATAAAAAAATTCACAAAGAAGTAGATAAAGCTTATTATAACAGAAGAAAATATTTGACATCTTATAAGTTCTGGAAAGAGTATTTAGAATTAGAAAAGTATCAATAAAGATCTAAAATTTATGAAGAAAGAAGTTTTTTTTTATGAAAAACATGCATATCGCTTTCTCTCCTCCGGATATCACAGAGGAGGAGATAGCAGAAGTTGTGGATACTTTAAGAAGTGGCTGGATCACCACCGGACCAAAGACGAAGCTCTTTGAAAAGAAGCTGGCCGAGTATATGGGAACTAACCGGGTTGTTTGCCTGAATTCAGCCACAGCCTGTCTGGAGATGACTTTGCGTCTTCTGGGAATCGGACCTGGAGATGAAGTGATCACGACAGCCTATACCTATAGTGCCTCAGCAAGTGTTGTCTCACATGTGGACGCAAAACTGGTTTTGATTGATGTGGCGAAAGATTCCTATGAGATGGATTATGAAAAACTGGCAGACGCTATCAATGAAAAGACGAAAGTCATAATTCCGGTAGATCTTGCCGGAATTATGTGTGACTATGATAAGATATTTGAAATTGTAGAAGCAAAGAAATCACTTTTCCATCCGGCAAATGAACTTCAGGAGAAGTTTGGCAGAGTGATTGTGGTGGCAGATGCTGCACATGCATTTGGCGCAGAGCGAAAAGGAAAGAAATGTGGACAGGCTGCAGATTTCACAAGCTTTTCCTTCCATGCAGTAAAGAATCTTACCACAGCGGAAGGAGGAGCAGTCACATGGCGCCCGATTGAAGGTGTGGATGATGATGACATTTATAAAAAATATATGCTCTTTCACTGCATGCCAGTCAAGGATGCGCTTGCTAAGACGCAGCTTGCGCATGGGAGTATGATGTTGTGGCACCTTATTTCAAATGCAATATGACCGATATCATGGCTTCTATTGGATTGGTACAGTTAAAGCGCTATGATGCATTATTGGCACGTCGTCGGGAAATCATAGGAATGTATGATAAAGACTGGAAAGTCTTCCTGTGAGTGTACTGAATCATTTTGATACAGATCATAAGTCCAGCGGACATTTGTATCTGATCCGTGTTCAGGGAAAAATGCGGGAAAAGTGTAATGAGATCATTACGAAAATGGCAGAGCATGGCGTAGCAACGAATGTGCATTACAAACCGTTACCGTTGTTATCTGCATACAAAAATATGGGATTTGATATTAAAGATTATCCAAATGCTTATGCTTTATTTGAAAATGCAATTACATTACCGCTTCATACGAAACTTACCGATGAAGAGGTAAAATACGTGACAGATGTATTAAAGGAATGCATCGGATAGGAATGCTGTATGAGAAAATGGGAAGAACTTCCGAAGTTTATGAGAACGGACGAAGTAAAAAAATATTATGATATCCTGATCAGACATGAAAAAGAATTAAAATTAAAACGTTATTTTGACATTCTGCTTTCGATGATTTTGCTTGTCATTTTATCACCGATCATGTTAGTTATAAGTATTGCAATCAAGCTGGATTCACCGGGACCGGTAATTTACAGACAGGTTCGTGTAACACAGTACGGAAAGAAATTTTACATTTTAAAATTTCGTACTATGGTACAGAATGCAGACAAGATGGGAACTCAGATCACGATCAGTCAGGATGCAAGACTGACCCGTGTTGGAAAAGTGATCAGGGGATGCAGGATTGATGAATTTCCGCAGCTTATCAATGTACTTCGCGGAGAGATGAGTTTCGTCGGAACCAGACCGGAAGTTGTGAAATATGTGAAGGGTTATACGAAGGAAATGTATGCTACGCTTCTACTTCCGGCAGGAATTACTTCAAGAGCGAGTGTCTGCTATAAAGATGAAGGCGAGATGCTGGAACATGTAGAAGATGTCGATCACGCATATATTCATGAAGTGCTTCCGGAAAAGATGAGCTATAATCTGGAAGACCTGCGCAAATACAGTCTTTGGAGAGATTTTATGACAATGTTCATGACAGTTTTTGCGGTGTTGCGATAGGGCAAATTTATAGGAGAAGCATATGTTAGTATCAATTTGTACGATTGCGCGAAATGAAGAAGGATATCTTCCACATCTGCTGGATGATATTACAAAGCAGGATTTCCCGGCCGGACAGATCGAAGTTGTGATGGTAGACAGTGGTTCAAAAGATGGAACCAGAGGAATCATGGAAAACTTTGCAGAAAAAAATTCTCAGTTTTATAACTGCACTGTTACGGAGAATCCGGGAGATAACCAGGCATCCGGCTGGAATCAGGCAATCCGGACCTCAACGGGAGATATCATTATCCGGTTGGATGCCCATGGTCGTATTCCGACAGATTTTGTATCGAAAAATGTGGAATGCATGGAAAGCGGAGAAGATGTTACCGGAGGACCAAGACCAAATCTTCCGGAAAAGGACACACCGTGCAGCGACTTCTTTTAAGTGCAGAAAGTTCAATGTTTGGAAGTGGGATTGCCGGTTTTCGCAGGAAAAATGAAAAGAAATACGTCAAGTCCATGTTTCATGCTGCTTATCGCAGGGAAGTATTTGAAAAAGTAGGCCTTTTCAATGAGAATCTTGGAAGGACAGAAGATAATGAAATGCATTACCGCATTCGCAAGGCGGGATACCGTCTGTGTTATGATCCACAGATCCATTCCTGGCAGTATGTGAGAAGTTCCGTTCCGGGAATGATGAAACAGAAATATGGAAATGGAGAATGGGTAGCGAGAACCTTAGGCGTGTGTCCGGGATGCCTTAGCATTTATCATTTTGTGCCATTTGCATTTGTACTTGCGATTATCGTAACAACGATTCTGCAGCGGTGAAAAAGCCATTTCTTGCAATCACCATGTGGATCACATACTGGTGTGGTGCAATCGGTATGGCAGTGCTTGCGGTCAAAAATGAAGCTAAACATATCTGTCAGCTTTTACTTCCGGGAATCTTCTTTTTACTCCATTTGAGTTATGGAGTGGGAAGTGTTGTGGGAATGACAAAGATGATAAAAGATAAATTCACAAAGAAATAAAGAGAGGAATTAGTGTTATGAAGTACGATTATTTAGTAGTTGGATCAGGATTATACGGAGCAGTCTTTGCCTATGAAGCAAAGAAAAAAGGAAAAACCTGCCTGGTAATTGACAAACGTCCGCATATTGGTGGAAATATTTACTGTGAAAATATTGAAGGGATCAATGTTCATAAATACGGAGCACATATTTTTCACACATCCAACAAAAAGGTTTGGGATTACATCAATCAGTTCGCAGAGTTCAATAATTACATTAACTCACCGGTAGCAATTTACAAGGATGAGCTTTACAATCTGCCGTTCAACATGAATACATTCAGCAAAATGTGGAATATCAAGACACCGCAGGAAGCAAAAGATATGATCGCAAAACAGGTTGCAGAGACTGGAATCACAGAGCCGAAGAACCTGGAAGAACAGGGATTATCTCTTGTAGGAAAAGATGTATTTGAGAAATTGGTAAAAGGTTATACCGAAAAACAGTGGGGACGTGCCTGCAAAGACCTTCCGGCATTCATCATCAAACGTTTACCGGTAAGATTTACATTTGACAACAACTATTTCAATGACAGATATCAGGGAATCCCGATCGGAGGATATACAAAGATCATTGAAAAGATGCTGGACGGAATCGAAGTAAAGACAGATACCGATTACTTTGAATTTATCAAAGAAAATCCGGATATCGCAGAGAAGACACTGTTTACCGGAATGATTGATGAATATTTCGGATACAAGCTTGGAGCACTGGAATATCGTTCGGTAAGATTTGAGACAGAAGTACTTGATACAGATAACTATCAGGGAAATGCAGTTGTGAACTATACAGAAAGAGAAGTTCCTTATACACGTATTATCGAACACAAGCATTTTGAATTTGGAAAACAGGAAAAAACTGTTATCTCCAAAGAGTATTCTTCCGAATGGAAAGTAGGAATGGAACCGTATTATCCGGTAAATAACGAACAGAACAATAGGCTGTTTGAAGAATATAGAAAGCTTGCAGAGCAGGAAAAGAATGTGATCTTTGGTGGACGTCTTGGAAATTATAAGTATTATGATATGGATAAGGTAATTGAGGCGGCACTGGAGATGGTGGCTGAGGAATTATAAAAGGTTTGGATAAATCAGGATATGTTGCAAAGCATATCCTGATTTAAACTGTCTGTAAAGAGAGGAAATAAAATGAATTGGATAAAGTAAATTAACAATAAGGTAGAGGGGAAATGGATAAATTCATCTTATGAATTCAAATGTAATTTATCAGAAATATTTTTTCTTGGAATTTATGCCGTATGGCTGGTTTTGACTTACAGCTGGACAACGATGGCACATATTCCGTGGCCACCTTTTTTTATTTCTGTGTTCAGATAGGGATTGGACTGGTAGTATTGTTCCGGTATATGGTGATGAGACCAGTGGATATAAAGAAAATATTATTTGTATTTCTGATTATTGGATCATTTGTAATTGCAAGGAGATATTCTGGAGCTGATGATTGCTTGAAACGGGATTATTGATTGCAGGATATACAGGAGTTATCACGAATTTGGTTTACCATAGGGGAGATCAGGTGCGGATGTCATTTGGGTTTATTTATCCTACAGATTTTGCGGCGGGCATTGTTTTTATGATAACAGCATGGATTGTACTCCGACAGGCAAGATGCACATGGATAGAAATTGGAATGATGATAATCAGTGTGGTTCTGTTTGAAAAATATTGTGATGTACGGAATAGTGAAATTGTAATGATGATTTTGATTATATGTGTTGTTTATTTGAAAATTAGAAACAAATTAGCTGCAAAGAAAGGAAAGGGATATATACCATCACTATTACTAAAAATTTTATGTCTGGTGGCACCATATGGTTTAGCTGGATTTATGATCTTAGTATCAAGATTTTATCGACCAGATATAGAATGGATGGCAAAATTAAATACTCTTTTTTCAACGAGACTTTCTTTAGGAAAAGAAGTTTTTGACAGGTATGATGTTCAGATATGGGGACAGGACATTCTAATGCGTGGAAATGGAGGATCAACAGAAGTGGTAGCAGACTATTTCTTTATTGATAGTTCTTATGTGAATATTTTGATGAGGTTAGGACTGGTGGTATTTATACTGGTTATGCTGATTATTTCAATTATAATGATCAAAAACTTAAATCTTCCATATATGTTAATGGCTATGGCAATTGTCTGCATTCATTCAGTAATGGAGCATCATATGTTTGAAGCGTATTATGATGTGTTTTTGATGCTTTCGTTTGCGAATTTTGATGTGAAGGATATCGGAAAAAGACAGAGAAAATGTGGAAATTGAGTGGGGATAAATGTTATGAAAACAAAAAGTACCAGACTGCAATATATAGATATAGCTAAAGGGATAGCAATGATCTGTATTATATTAGGCCATTTAGGAAATGCCAGTATTAATCGAATTGTGTTTACATTTCATGTTCCTATTTTTTTCTTTATTACAGGATATTTTACGAATAAGAAGCGCGATTTGAATGGTTTTATAAAAAATAAGGCAAAAACATTGCTTGTTCCATATATAATAACCAGCATAGTCATAATCATTATTGGAACGTTAAAGGGCGTATGGTGGAAAATGCTTTTGATGAATTTCAAAACTGGTGTTATGCAGCTTTATATGGGGCAGGTGATACATATACAGAGCCATTCTGGATACCGGGAATTGGTGCAATATGGTTTTTGTGGGCAACTTTCTGGGGGAGTATTTTCTTGAGAATATCGTTCAAGTTTGATAAATATATTAGATTGTTATTTATAGTGGGTTTGTTTGCAGTAGGATATTTTTCAAGAAGAATATTTTGGTTTCCTTTTAGCATACAGGCAGGAGCATGTGCTACAATGTTCATTTATATGGGATATCTCTGGAGGGGCGCAAAGACTAAAATTAGTGAGTTGCCAAAGGAAGTGAAAATCTTTTCAGTTCTTTTTGCACTACTTGCTTGGATTTCATTTATAAAAAATTTCCAATTGTTCTGGTTAGTGCATTGTGATATTGGACGAGGGATAATAGATATTTTTGGCTGTATATGTGCATGTGTGATTGTTATTTTAATCTCCAAATTATTGAGTGTAGGACGAAATATATTGGTGGAAGTTTGGCATATCTTGGAAGATATAGTTTGTTGATATTGTGTGTGCATATTGTAGAACTTGATCTTCTTCCGTGGTGGCAGATAACAGAAAAATATGTTGTGAATGGAATGTCAGCAAATATTCAGTTGATTTTGATTATTGCCGGTAAAGTGCTTTTAGATTTAGGGGATGCATTTGTTTTATCAAAGATTACTTTGGTTAGAAAAATTTTTGGCTTTAAAAACTAAGTGTAAGTTATTAAGCAATGACAGAATAAAACATTTTTTAGAATTTGTATTGCTTGTGAATATTGCAATTTTTTTATATTTATGCTTTACATATATTATGTATGTTTGCAAATACTAAGTAAAGGAAATGAAAGGAAAATGAAAAAACCAAAGATAAAGAGTATCGGATATGGATTCTATTGTATTCTAATGATCATAATATCGATTCTTGGATTTATTCTTTATAATCTGGGAAACTGGGTATTAGACACGTGGGGGCTGTTGTCTATCGATGAAATTATTTTTCATCTGAAAGTACCGCTTGATGGGACAAACTCAGACGTAGTACTTGATGGGATCAATGCATGCGTACCATTGGCAGTATTAGTATTATTTTTATCTATTTTCCTGATTATAGGATTAAGGAATAAGCATGGAAAATGTATGATTGCGTTATTTCTTGTAGCTGTGATTGCCTGTGGAAGTGCAGGAAGGGCGGCTTATGAAGTATATGATGAATTGGATGTAAAAGAATATCTGGTAAGTCAGAAGAAAGAATCGCATTTTATTGAACAGAATTATGTGGATCCACGTACAACGAAGATTACATTTCCGGAACAAAAAAGAAATCTGATTTATATTTTTCTGGAATCGATGGAATCCACTTATGCATCAAAAGAAGATGGTGGTGGAATGGATTTTAACTGTATTCCAGAGTTGACGACTTTAGCAGAGGAAAATACTAATTTTTCTCAAAGCGATAAGTTGGGAGGAGGATATCCTGCGTATGGATGCACATGGACGATGGGAGGGATTTTCGCCCAGACATCTGGAATTCCAATAAAAAATACAGAAGATATTAGAAATGTGAATGAAGATATTAATGATACGTTAGCGCAGCAGACATCCTTTTCTTCAAGAGCAAAAAATTTAGAAGATATTTTATCAGAAGAAGGATATAATCAATATTTTATGATTGGATCAGATGCTACTTTTGGAGGAAGAAGAACATACTTTGAGAGTACATGGTAAAACAGAAATATTTGATTATACTACGGCTGCAGAAGAAGGAAAAATCCCAGAAGGTTATTGGGTATGGTGGGGGTATGAAGATCAAAAGTTATTTGAAAATGCAAAAGAAAAGTTAAGCGAAATAGGAACAAAGGACGAGCCATTTAATTTTACAATGTTGACAGTAGATACTCATTTTGAAGATGGATATGTATGTGAGCAGTGTCAAAATGAATTTGGAGATAATCAATATGCAAATGTAATGGCATGTTCAAGTAGACAGGTTGATGCATTTGTTAAGTGGATTCAGGAGCAGCCATTTTATGAGAATACAACAATTATAATAAGCGGGGATCATTTAACAATGGATTCTGATTTTTGTAATGATGTGAATGATGATTATGAGCGTAGTGTATATAATGCATTTATAAATTTACCGGAAAACCTCGATACTTCTTTTGAAAAGAACACATAATCGAGAATTTTCTACAATGGATATGTTTCCAACGACACTTGCAGCATTGGGAGCAGAGATTACAGGAGAGAAACTTGGTCTTGGTGTGAATTTATTTTCAGGTGTGGAGACTCTTACAGAACAATGCGGAAGAGAAAAATTAGATAAGGAACTGAAAAAGAAATCTACATTCTACGATATGCTGATTAACGATGTAGATATTAACATTTTGAAAAAGAAAAGAGCTGAAGAGGCTGAAAACCAGCAGGAGGAAAATACCGATAATCAGGACCAGCCAATGAATCAGCCAGATGCAGGTGTAGACACAAGTGGTATTGAAACGCCGGATGCATGGCAGGGGTATACGCAGGATAATTATCAGTATAATTATAATGACGGATCGAATGATTACTGGTATGACGAAGGAAATTCCTGGGACAATTCATGGAATGGAGGATATGATGATAATACTTATGTAGAACCAACTCCAACGCCGGAACCGACTCCAGCTCCAACGCCGGAACCGACTCCAGTTCCAACGCCGGAACCGGATCCAGCGCCAGATCCGACACCAACACCAGATCCGGCACCGGATTCAACACCAACTCCGGATCCCGGTGGAGGCGCAGAAAGCAATGCAGGCGGAACAACAGAAAATGTAAATTAGAGAAGAACTCCAGTTTATGCCGGGGTTTTTCTTCGGATAAATAAAGCAGAACAGAGTTGTCCGTAAATTGATATAATGAGAATTTCTACAAACAAGTAGACATTTCCCCATAAAAAGTGTAAGATAGAATCTAAGAGTATTTATACTTACAATTAATATGGTTAGAAAGAGGAAAGTACATGAAGATGAAGTTTACAAAAAAAATAGCGACAATTCTTTTGTCTGTATGTCTGATCGTATCATGTTTTTCTGTGATGGCGCTAGCTGCAAATGGTGTGATATTCTTTTCTGATCTTGAGACAAGTGTCGGGGATGAATTTACGATCACAGGTACAGCAGTTGTCAGCGGAGATGTAATCGGAGACGCGACGATTCATATGACTTACGATCCTTCTTATATGCGATTTGAAGAGGGAGACGGAGTGAATGCAGACACGATGGTAATCTGACATTTAAAGGTTCAGGTGACGGAAGCAGTGACCGGATTGAGTTTACAATGAAATTCCAGGCTCTCCAGGAAGGAAGTACAAGACTTGAACAGGGAGATGCGACGGTTACAGACAGCGCTGGATCAAGTGTGGCATGTGAAGAAGGATATGCGGATGTTACGATTGGAGCAGGAGATCCGAGCAAGATCAAGGATGTTGCGAGTGGAACAAGTGTCACGATTGATGGTCAGGAGTATACCTTATCCGGTGATTTCTCAGACAGCATGATTCCAGCTGGATTTACAGCAGGAGAGATTACTTATAATGATTCGACGTATAAAGGTGCTGTGCAGGAAAAGACAGGACTTCAGATGGCTTACCTGGTAGACGGTGATGGAAAAGGCGATTTCTGGATGTATGATTCATCTGACAGCAGCTTCTCACCGGCAGAACAGGTTGTGATTTCAGATACTTATTCTATCGTAATTTTTGATGCAGGCAGTAAAGTGTCTATGCCATCAAAGTATTCAAAAGGAAATCTGGAGATCAACGGCAAGACTTTTGAAATCTGGGATGAACCGGACCGCGATGGTTTCTATGTATTATATGCAGTAAATAATGACGGTGAAGAATCCCTCTATTTATATGACTCTGTAGAGCATACTTATCAGAGAATGGAGACTCCGAAGTCTGCGACTACACCGGATAAGAAGAGTGCAAGCAAGTTTGACGCAATTTTAGAAAAGATTTCCGATCATCTGATCTGGTTTGTAGCAGCGGCAGCAGTTATCGTTATTCTTCTGGTAATCTTCCTTCTTGTTTCCGTTGTGAAGTTACATAACCGCAACAGAGAGTTGGATGATCTGTATGATGAATATGAACTGGACGATGAGCCGCAACGTAATCCGGTAAAACCGATCCAGCCTGTTAAGGCAGAAAAGAAATCACAGTTCAAAAAGAGACAGGATGATGATTTCGAAGATGATTATGACGACTTCGATGATGATTTCGACGATGATGATTATTATGATGATGACTTCGACGATGATTATGATGACGAAGGAATAAGTGATGATACTCGCAGCGTTGATGAGTTTGATGATGACGACTTTGATTCGTTCGATGATTATAATATCAAGAAAGAAAAGCGTAAAAAAGGTGATACTTTCGAAATGGATTTTATTGATCTGGATTAAAGAGAAAGGCGGGGATGACGATTGTTATTCCCGCTTATTCTTTACAAAAAGTCCCATATTTGCTACAATGTAACGAAAAGAGTAAAATTTATTTTCGCAAAAAAGACTGGAGGATATAGATAAATGTGTGGAATCGTAGGATATGTTGGATCGCAGCAGGCGGCTCCAATCTTACTGGATGGACTGTCAAAGCTGGAGTATCGTGGATATGATTCAGCAGGACTTGCTGTCCGTAATGGAACAGAAGAGACAGAAGTTATCAAGGCGAAAGGCCGTTTGAAAGTACTGTTTGAGAAGACAAATGGTGGTGCAGCCGTTCCGGGAACCTGTGGAATCGGTCACACCAGATGGGCAACACATGGGGAACCGTCAGAGAACAATGCGCATCCGCATATGAGTGACGATGGCAATGTAGTTGCTGTACACAACGGTATTATTGAAAACTATCAGGAGTTAAAGAACAAGCTGCTCCGCAAAGGATATACATTCTACTCTGAGACGGATACAGAGGTTGCTGTTAAGCTGATCGATTATTATTATAAAAAGTATGAAGGAACACCGGTAGATGCGATTAACCATTCTCTGGTCCGTATTCGTGGATCTTATGCGCTTGCTGTGATGTTCAAGGATTATCCGGAAGAAATTTATGTGGCAAGAAAAGACAGTCCGATGATTCTTGGCGTAGGAGATGGAGAAAGTTTTATTGCATCAGATGTGCCGGCTATTTTGAAATATACAAGAAATGTATACTATATTGGCAACCTGGAGATGGCAAAGGTCAGCAAAGAGGAAATTACCTTCTACAATCTGGACGGAGAAGAGATCCAGAAAAAAATGAAAACTGTTGACTGGGATGCAGAAGCAGCTGAAAAAGCTGGTTTTGAGCATTTTATGATGAAAGAGATCCATGAGCAGCCAAGAGCGGTTAAGGATACTCTGAATTCTGTATTAAAAGACGGAAAGTTTGATCTGACAGATATCGGATTAGCGGAAGAGGATATCCGGAGAACAAGCCAGATTTACATTGTAGCATGTGGTTCTGCTTACCATGTAGGTGTGGTGGCACAGTATGTGATCGAGGATCTGGTGAAGATTCCTGTTCGTGTGGAGCTGGCTTCTGAATTCCGTTACCGTAAGCCAATTCTGGATCCAAATGGTCTGGTGATCATTATCAGCCAGTCAGGAGAGACTGCAGACAGTCTTGCAGCGCTCCGTGAGACAAAAGCGCAGGGAATCCGTACACTTGGAATTGTCAATGTAGTCGGATCTTCTATTGCAAGAGAAGCGGATAAGGTATTCTATACTCTTGCAGGACCGGAGATCTCTGTGGCAACAACGAAAGCGTACAGTACACAGCTGATGGCTTCTTACATCCTTGCAATTCAGTTTGCCAAAGTAAAAAATACAATCACTGAAGAGCAGTATGAAAATTATATTGCCGAATTACAGGCAATCCCGGAGAAGATTGAAAAGATTATTGAAGATAAAGAAAGAATCCAGTGGTTTGCAGCAAAGCAGGCAAACGCAAAGGACGCATTTTTTGTCGGACGTGGAATTGATTATGCAATCTGTATGGAAGGCAGCCTGAAGATGAAAGAGATCAGTTACGTTCATTCAGAGGCATATGCAGCGGGAGAACTCAAGCACGGAACCATTTCTCTGATAGAGGATGGAACGCTTGTGATCGGTGTGCTGACACAGCCGGAATTATATGAAAAGACGATCAGCAACATGGTAGAGTGCAAGAGCCGTGGTGCATATCTGATGGGACTTACAACTTATGGCAATTACAGCATTGAGGATACTGCTGATTTTGTGGTTTATATTCCGAAGACAGATGAGCATTTTGAGGCATCGCTTGCAGTGATTCCGCTGCAGCTGATGGGATATTATGTATCCGTTGCAAAGGGACTGGATGTAGATAAGCCGCGTAATCTGGCGAAATCTGTAACGGTTGAATAAAGTGATGCAAGAAGTTCCAGCGGAATTTCCTGTTGAATAAACGAGATGGACGACATAAAAATGTGCCGTTCATCTTTTTTTTTCATATTTTATCACACTTTCATCACAATTATGGGCTAAACTCTTAACTATAGAAAAGGAAAAGAAAGGAGTCTTGAATGATGGACAATCAGTACAATTATTACAGACCAGATTCAGATGAAAATAGAGGAGCAGGCAATCAGCAGGGATTCGGAGCAGGACCACAGAAGGATCCGAAGACTTCAAAGCCGAAAAAAGGTTACATGAAAAAAGTAGCACTTGTTGTAGGAGCAGCCGTATTATTTGGGGCAGTCGGCGGTGTGACGATGCAGGGAACCAGTTATCTGACTGGTAAGCTGCTTGGAAAGAATACAAAGAGTACCGTAGGCACAACAAAGACTGTATCGAACGCAAAGCTTACAACATCTACCAGTACAGTGACATCTGATGTATCAGATATCGTTGAAAATACACTTCCGTCAATTGTTTCTATTACCAATATGAGCGTACAGGAAGTACAGAATTTCTTCGGAGGAATCAGCCAGCAGGAGAGTGAAAGCGCCGGATCCGGTATCATCATCAGCCAGAATGATTCAGAACTCCTGGTTGTTACCAATAACCATGTTGTAGAAGGAAGCGATACACTTACTGTTACATTTAATGATGGTAACAGCGTGGAAGCGCAGATTAAAGGAACAGACTCCGCAAGGGATCTTGCAGTCGTAGCCGTTCCGCTTGATAAAATTTCAGACGATACAATGAATGCGATTAAGGTTGCAACACTTGGAGATTCAGATTCTCTGAAGGTTGGAGAACCTGCTATTGCAATCGGTAATGCGCTTGGCTATGGGCAGTCTGTTACAACTGGTATCGTCAGTGCAACCGGACGAACAATTGATGGATTTGATGGAGAATTACATCCAGACAGATGCAGCAATCAACCTGGTAACAGTGGTGGAGCTCTTCTGAATGCAAATGGTGAGGTAATCGGTATCAACTCTGCAAAGATCAAACAGCCTCGGCA
>ENA-OQAZ01000449-OQAZ01000449.1-human-gut-metagenome-genome-assembly--contig:-NODE-449-length-23159-cov-6.193253_pt1 | contig 23159 bp, 25 predicted proteins | sample MGYA00242737_ERZ504531 | MGnify/ENA primary metagenome ERZ504531 (study PRJEB26092, sample SAMD00036244) | human gut metagenome | host: Homo sapiens | study: EMG produced TPA metagenomics assembly of... | reverse complement strand
TTACATCGGGAACAGGAAGAAGATGTACCTGTCAGAAGTACAGAAATGCTTCTGGGTGTTCCAGATGAAATTGAATCATACGGAAACCGGGAACTTATGCATATGGGAAAGCTGGAACTGCATACAGGGAGGTACACATCTGGAAACTCCGATGGAGAGAACTGGAAACATTTTGGGAGTGGCATAAGCCTCTTTTGGAAAAGGAAGAATACCAGAAAGTGAAACATTATCATTTTTATGAAGATCAGATGCGTTACCTTACAGGAAAGATTGCTGTGAGAATGTTATTGAAAGAATATTCAGGCGTGGACAAGATTGTTTTGAGAAAAGGAAAATACGGGAAACTGTACTGGAAAGCGCCGCCTGGACAAAAGGAAATCACATTTAACCTTTCGCATTCTGGAGAATGGGTACTGACAATATTTGCTTGCCAACAGGCTGTGGGAATCGATGTGCAGAAAATAGGAGAAATTCCTGAATATATGGAAATTGCCGAAAAGTTTTTTGCAACAGAAGAAGCGGCGGAAATCCGGGAAGCGGGAAATTCCGAACGGTTCTATCATTACTGGGCAGCAAAAGAGGCATATCTCAAAGCGTTGGGAATCGGCTTAAATCGGGGAATGGGCTTCTTTTCTGTCAGGGGGAACAGGATTATAGAAAATGGAAAAGTAAAATCTGGATGGAAATTATATCCGATTCTGATAAAAGATTATGCCGCATATGCGGCGGTACAGGAGAAAGGAAGGTAATACAAAATGGCAGGCTACAAAAAGAATATGGCACAATATGAAAATCTAGAAGGCTGGGAAAAGTTAAGCCTAGGAATGCAACTTGATAAATGGGCAATACGATATGGAAACAGGATAGCGGTCACAGACAGCGAGGAGGAAATTACCTATTCGGAATTGAATCAGAAAGCAATCGGTACAGGCCAATATTTTATGGAGAAGGGGATTCAAAAAGGAGATAAAGTTCTGGTGCAGTTACCGAACCGGATTTCATTTGTCGTGGTTCTCTTTGCTCTTGCAAAGATTGGGGCAGTACCGATTATGATGTTGCCAGCCCACAGAGAAACAGAATTAGAAGGAATCATAGCGCTTGCAAAGCCGTCAGCATACATTGTAGCTGAAAGATACCTGGGTTTTTATTATGTGGAAATGGCAATGGCTATGCAGAAAAAATTCCCGTGCATACAAAATGTTTTTGTAGATGGAACGCAAAGGGGAGCATGGTATGAGGCGGAAACAGAGAGACAGGGAGTATTTCCGGAAGTAGACAGTTATAGCACGGCAGTATTGCTGTTGTCTGGCGGTACGACCGGTGTTCCCAAGCTGATTCCCCGAACCCATACAGACTATATGTACAATGCAAGAATGTCAGCAAAGCGCTGTCAGTTGGATGAAAGCAGTGTTTATCTTGCGGCGCTTCCGGTAGCGCATAATTTTCCACTTTGCTGTCCGGGGTTGTTGGGAACCTTTGATATAGGAGGAAAAGTTGTATTGGCGCCAACAACCAGTCCGGATGATATCCTGACGGCGATTACTGAGGAGAAAGTAACCATTACAGCCCTAGTTCCGGCCATGGTTACGGTGTGTATGGAAATGCTGGAATACGATGAGGACTATGATATTTCCAGCCTGAAGATTTTACAGGTGGGAGGAGCGATGCTTGAAGACTCCCTTGCAGATAAGATTATAGAAGAATGGCCGTGTACACTGATGCAGGTGTTTGGGACTGCGGAGGGGCTTCTATCTTTTACCAGCCCGGATGATGATGTGACCGTAATAGCAAGATGTCAGGGCACTCCGGTATCTCCTGCAGATGAAGTAAAAATCGTAGATGAAAACGATGAGGAAGTACCGACAGGAGTTTTTGGAGAATTGTTGTCGAGAGGGCTTATACGATTGACGGATATTATATGGCGGAAGAAACCAATAGGACAAGTTTTACAGAAGATGGCTTCTACCGGACGGGGGACAAAGCCATGTGGACGGGAAAGGGGCACCTCCGCATGGGAGGAAGAATCAAAGAACAGATTAACAGGGCAGGAGAAAAGATCATGCCTGCGGAAATAGAAGCATATTTGTGTAAACACTCAGACATTAAGGAAGCCGCTGTTGTAGCGTGCCGGATGAGACATTAGGAAACCGGATATGTGCGTTTATTTTGACGGAAAAAGGAAATGCGCTGGATGTACAGGCTGTACACCAGTTTTTGAAAGAAATTGGTGTTGCGTCTTATAAACTGCCGGATCAGGTAGAGATTATAGAAAAATGGCCGTTGACCAGTGTGGGAAAAGTAGATAAAAAAGTGTTAGTACAGATGGCACAGGAAAAACGAGGAGATTATAGAGATGGAATACAGTGAAGTAAAAGAACAGATCAAACAGAAATTGCCGGTACAGAAAGAATTTGGAGATTCTGAAAATCTTTTAGAGCTAGGACTTAGCTCTATCGTGATCATGAGGCTGGTCAACCAGTGGAGAAAACAGGGAGTAAAGGTTGCTTTTGGAACCCTGATGGAGCATCCAACCCTGAAAGAATGGTGGAAGATTATTCAGAAAGGTACGAAGAAAAAGGGAAAGAAAGCAAAAGCAGAAAAACGGGATATCATAATGGAAAGAGATATGCGGAAGCCATTTCCTTTAACAGATGTGCAGTACGCTTATTGGGTAGGAAGAGAGGATAACCAGGTATTAGGGGGAATTGGCTGCCATGCATATTTGGAATTTGATGGATATGGAGTTGTCCCTGAACGCCTTCAAGAAGCTTGGAGTCGGATACAGTATCATCATCCTATGTTGCGAGCTAGTTTTTCTGAAAATGGGATGCAAAAAATAGAGAGTAAACCATACTCTGAAAAGATAAAAATTAACGATTTTTCGTTATTAACAGAGACAGAAGCTGAACAAGAAGCACAGGCTGTAAGACGCCGTTTGTCACACCGGAAATTAAAGATAGAGGAAGGAGAAGTTGCGGGTCTAGAACTTACCTTGCTTCCAGGAAATAAGACAAGATTGCATATAGATTTGGACTTGTTAATTGCAGATGTGCAGAGTCTTCAAATATTATTGCGTGATTTGGCCATGGTTTACAGTGGAGTTGAATTACCGGAAGAATCCAAAGATTGGAATTTTGCTGCCTATTTAGAGCAACAAAATGTGGAAGATAGAGAAGAACGGAAAAAAGCGAAGGAGTACTGGTCTGCTCGTCTTAAAAATTTGCCTCAGGGACCAGATATGCCATTAGCGAAACGACCAGAAGAAGTAAAGAATCCGGTATTTCATAGAAGAGTCGTGAGGATTGGAAAAGAAGAATGGGATTGTTTACAGAGACGGGCAAAAGAGTATCAAACCACACCGGCAATGCTTTTGCTTACTGCATATTCTGCAATTTTAGAACGTTGGAGTAAAAATAAGAGTTTTTTGATTAACATACCATTTTTTAATAGGAAGACAGAATATAAGGGATTAGAGGATGTAATCGCAGATTTTACTACGCTACTACTTTTAGAAATTAATTGTGAGGGGAACCCTACTTTTCTTGAGCTTTTAGACAGGATACAGAAGCAATTACATGAAGATATGAAATATACCACTTATTCCGGCGTACAGGTTCAAAGAGATTTGACACAGATGTATGGGGACATTTCTGCTATTGCACCAATTGTATTTGCGTGTAATCTTGGAACTGAATTGGTAAATAGTACTTTTACGGAAAACTTTGGAAGCTTTTCGTACATGATTTCTCAGACACCACAGGTATGGAATGATTTCCAAAGTTATGAGGATGAAAATGGAGTACAGCTTACATGGGATACGATAGATGAACTTTTTCCAGAAGATATGATAGATGATATGCTGACAAGTTTTGAACAGCTCTTACATAATTTGAGGAAAGAAGATTGGAACCAAAGATTTGATGTACTACCAGAAAGACAGAAGAACTTTGTGAGAAAGGAATGTACAATACCAGCTGCTTCTGAACAGAAAGTATTATTTCAGGAATTTTTCGAAAATGTCGAACGTAGTCCAGAACGTATTGCAATAATAGATACTGGAAAAGAGTTAGAGATTTCCTACAGTAGATTAAAGGAAATGGCACAGAGAGTAGCAGCAGGAATTATTAAGCGGAATATAAAAGAAGAAAGTATAGCAATTACAATACCAAGAGGTTATGAACAGATTGTGGCTGTTCTTGCTGTTCTGATATCAGGAAATGTTTACGTGCCGGTTAGTTGCGAACAACCTTCTGAAAGACGGAAATTAATACATGAAAAAACAGATATTCATTATGTAATTACTACAGCAGAAAAAGAAAAGCAGATAGAATGGCCGGAGAATGTGGAGATTTGGTGTGTAGAAAAGCTGTTGGAAAATGAACTGTTGGAAAATTATCCGAAAATATATCCGGAAGATTCGGCCTATATTATTATGACTTCTGGATCTACGGGACAGCCCAAAGGGGTTGAAATGTCACATGCTAATGCTTGGAATACTATAGAGTATATAAATCGTAAATATTGTGTAGACCAGACAGACGCAATTTTAGCAGTTTCAGCTTTAGATTTTGATTTATCCGTATATGACCAATTTGGTTTATTAAGCGCAGGTGGGAAAATAATTTTAATTCCTGAATCAGAAAGTAAAAATCCCGATTATTGGTTAAAAATGATATTCGAATATCATATTACGCGTTGGAATTCAGTGCCGATTTTAGGAGAGATGTTATTTGAATGCTGGAAAGCTCAAAAAAAGGAAAAAATTCCTTTCCGTACGGCTTTTTATTCAGGTGATTGGACATTATTGTATATGGTTGATATGTTTTATGAGGCTGTAGAAGATGGGACATTGATTGTTTTAGGGGGAACGACAGAAACAGGCATTTGGTCAAATGAACAGATAGTGAAACTGCCACTTCCAGAAAACTGGAAACTATTCCCTATGGAAGACCGTTAGAGAATCAGGCATATAGAGTAGTGGATGACTTCGGAAGAGATTGTCCGTTTTGGGTAGAAGGAGAATTATGGATTGGAGGTGAGGGAGTAGGAAAAGGTTATAGAGGGGATGAGGTATTAACAAAACAAAAGTATATTATGGATTGCTTTGGACGTTGGTATCGGACAGGTGATAATGGATGCTTCTGGAACGACGGAACAATAGAATATAGAGGAAGGCGGGATTTCCAGGTAAAGGTAAAAGGGCATAGGATTGAATTAGGAGAAATTGAAGCAATCTTAAATAAAATCGCTGGGGTTAAAAAAAGTATAGTGTGTGCAGTAGAACACAATAATCGAAAAAATATGTTGGTGGCAGTTGTTGTAAAAGAGAGCCCCAATATAAATGAGGAGTTCCTTATGCAAAATTTAAAAAGTAAGCTTCCTGTTTATATGCTCCCGACAAAAATAATATTTGAGGATAAACTTCCAGTTGGAAAAAATGCGAAACAAGATAGAAAGGAAGTAGTACGATGGATAAAAGCGCATGAGGATAGAAATATAGAAAATGAGGAGAAGCTTACACCATGCGAAACAAGGATGCTGAAGATATGGAAGCGGTTGCTTGGTAATGATAATATTACGAAAAAGGATAATTATTTTGTATGCGGTGGCGATTCCTTATTAGCGGTTAGAATGACTGCAGAAATAGAGGCAGAATTTGGTGTTAAAGTTAGTATTGGAATCATATTTGAAAATAATACAGTAGAATCCCTAGCAAAAAGAATTTCTAGTATAAAAGAGAAAAGAAAGCCTAATATAGAGGTAGTTCAGCACAACGAGCAGGAACGTTTTCAAGAATTTCTGACTACTGAAATGCAATATGCGTATTGGATAGGCCGGCAAAATGTATATGCATTAGGAAATGTGTCTTCTTATTGTTATTATGAAATAGTCAGCAAAAATCTTTCTATAGAACGATTAGAGAGGGCTTGGAATGAACTGATCATAGAGAACGATGCACTTAGATTGGTCTTTTCAAAAGATGGAAAGAGACAGAAGGTTTTGGAAAGCGTACCTTATTACAATTTAAAAGTATATAATACAGACCTGGATGGCAAAGAAACAGTTGAATCTATTAGGGACGATATGTCGCAACAAATAATGGAAGCATCTCAATGGCCTTTGAAAGAATAAATGAGTGTAAACTAGAAACTTCAATAAAATGGATTTTGCCAACAAAAGATAGGGCTCTAAATCCAAAACAGCAAAGAGTATATATGAATAACATTGGAAATATAAAATCCATTATTAAACTTACGGCGCCACATGATGTTATGATTAGTCATCCAGAAGAAGTTGCAAAAATTTTATTGGAAAATTGAAAAATATACCAAGAGAGGAATGGTATCATGCAAAATGAAGATCGACAAGAAATTTCTGACACACTTAAACTGTTAATTCATAATAACACCAAATGTCAAGATATGTCAGGAAAAAAAATATATGGAAATATACAAAAGGTAGAAAAAAAGAATATTACAGGGATGACTTATCAGCTTTCAAATGAAACTGGACATGGGGAAATTACGGTTTATAGAGTGTTTACAGGAATAGAGCTTTACTATAACGATATGCACATGGAATATTGCAACCAAAACCAGGCCACCGTAAAAAATATGATAGAGATTAACCACTGTTTGATTGGACGTTTCGAGTGCAGTTTTGGTGAAAACAGTTGCTGTTATATGGCGGAAGGCGATCTATCCATCAGCTCAATGATGAAGAAAAAGTCAAATTCGTGTTTTCCGCTGAACCACTATCACGGCATTTCCATTATCATCAATTTGGATGAGTTGTTGCCGGAGGTGCGGCGAATCATGGAGTTACTAAATATTGATTTGCACTACATACAAAAGTATATATGTGAAGGTAACCGCTGCTGCATTATGCGGGCTAACCCGTCTATTGAACATATTTTTTCGGAACTCTATCATGTCCGGGAAAAGAGAAAACCGGGATACATGAAAATTAAAATGCTGGAACTGCTTCTGTTTTTAAGTGACCTCAATACAGCAGAAGAGGTTTTGCAGACGGATTATTTCAATCAAAATCAAGTTGCCTTGATTAAGGCAGTAGCATCATATATCACGGAGGATTTAACGACACACCACACGATTGAGCAGCTTTCTCAAAAATTTAGGATTTCTACAACTGCGCTGAAAAAATGCTTCCGGGGTGTCTATGGAACCTCTGTTTATTCCTATCTCCGTACCTACCGGCTTCAAGTCGCTCAAAAGCTGCTGCTGGAGACAGAGTTGTCAGTGACGGAGATTGCAAGCAAAATCGGATATGAAAATCCGAACAAATTCACTTCTGCCTTCAAGGGAATGTATGGCTGTTCTCCAACAGAGTTCAGAAAGAGTGTCCGTTTGGATAGAAGCGGTCTATATGGAGTGGCGAAGAAGTCTGAGCTATATTAAACTATCCTTTGTCAGATAAAAGCAGAAAGAACGCTTGAAGCTGGCCTATTTTTTGAATAGCCGGTTAGATAGTGCTAACTTTCTAAAAGACAAAGGAGGATTTCCAAATGGAAAATGAAAAATCGACAGGTAACAAATATACTGTCAAAGATGCGGCTATCATCGGTATCTTCTGCGCGGTTATGTTCGTGGTATTTATGGTTTACTCAACCCTGACCGGCGCTTCTCTGTTCTACTCCATGATTTTCAATGCCGCTGGCGCAGCACTTATCCTCGCGCCGTTTTATATTTACATGTGCATGAAAGTCGGCAAGCATGGCCCTGCCCTTGTTTACAATATCATGTGGGCGATTATCGCCGGACTGATGATGGGGCCGTTTATGATTCCGTGGTTTTTGGGCGGCGGCATCATTGCAGAACTTTCCATGTGCGGAAAGAATGCTTACCATGACATTAAGCGTGTGTCTATTTCGTGGGTAATCACGGCGTTGGTTCGTGCTGCACATGGTATGTCAGAAATCTGGTTTTTCAGAGATGCGTTCCTTGCCACTGGTGTCAGCGAGCAGCAGGTTCAGGTCCAGACCCAGTATTACACCGATCCGAAGTACGTCCTTTTGAGCCTGGCTGTTACCGCTATTCTAGCCGTCCTCGGCTGTATGATTAGCAACAAACTGATTGTGAAGCACTTCAGAAAGAGTGGCGCGATTAAATAAGCTATGAACATGAAATTTGATTTCCGAACCAAATTGCTTGTCATAGTTCTTACTATGTCGCTTGTGGCGGTGCTCACAAGCGACATTTTGATATACACGCTTTTGGGAGTTTTAAGTGTGTATCTGATTATTCAGGGCTTTGGCAGGCAGACTATAAAATATCTGATTGTCTGCGGTGTTTTTATTGTACTGAGGCTGATTTCAGGAGGACAAGGCATTACGATTCTTATGCCAGAAATGTTCTTGTTCATGGTACTTCGTATTTTAATGATGGTTATGGCGGCGCAGCCTGTGATTGGTATGTCGCCAGGAGAAGTAGTGGCCGTTTTCAAGAAAATACATGCTCCCGATGGAATTGCTTTACCCGTGACCTTTATGCTGCGCTTCTTTCCCACCGTCCGTAGCGAGTTCGCCGATGTTTTTGCCGCCCTTCGGCTGCGGAAACTACTGTCATGGAAACACCCTCTGGACGCGATGGAGTATATTGTTACACCTGTTATTTTCCGCTCATCCAGAATAGCAGAAGAACTTGCTGCTTCTGCTGAAAGCAGGGGAATATCCAATCCAGGGAAACATACCTGCCGCAGAAAGATAGAATTTCAAAAACGGGATTGGATCATGAGCGTGATTGCTGTTTGCGTAACAGCACTCTATTTTGTGCTGGAAAGGACGGTAGCGTAATGGAAAATTTCAAGACAAGACGATCCGTTATCCAGTTTGAAGATGTATCTTTTGAATATCCGGGAGCGGAAACAGAAAGCATCCATCATATTGACCTTGATGTAAAAGAAGGCGAGTTTCTTGTACTGACTGGCGGAAGTGGTTGTGGAAAGACAACACTAACACGGCTGATAAACGGATTGGCTGAACAATTTTACGAAGGGAGCTGAAAGGGCGCGTTACATTGCTGGGGCGTAGCATATCTGAATATCCTCTGTATGAAATTGGTAAAAAAGTAGGCTCGATTTTTCAAGATCCCAGGAGCCAGTTTTTTGCCAGTATTACAGAGGATGAAATTGCGTTCGGCTGTGAGAATTACGGCGTTCCTTATGAGGAATTGGATGGGCGAGTTTCAAATGCCATCAAACGCATTAACGGAGATATGCTGCGTGGGAAAGAGATTTATCCCATGTCCAGCGGTGAAAAGCAGAAAATAGCGGTGGCCTCCGTCAACGCTGTTGATCCGGAAATTTACGTGTTTGACGAACCATCAGCCAATCTGGATATGTATTCCGTTGAGGCGCTGAAAAATCTGATGCGTGAACTGAAAGAAGAAGGTCACACAATCATTGTCGCTGAACACAGGCTTTATTATCTTACTGGCCTTGCTGACCGCTTCCTCTACATGGAAAACGGGAGCATAAAAGCAGAGTGGACACCTGAAGAACTGCTTTCCATGCCAGAGGCAAAAAGAAAGGATATCGGAATACGGGCTGCGGATTTACGCCACATTGAAGTAGACATTCCTTCCAGGAAAGAAAAGGATGTGACTTTGGAGGTAAAGGGACTGGCTTTTTCCTACCGTAAACATCCGGTTTTCCATGACATATCTTTTCAGGCGTATGCCGGTGATCTGATTGCGATTATAGGACATAATGGAATAGGAAAAACCACTTTGTCAAACATCCTTTGCGGAATGCAAAAAGAAAAAGCAGGACAGATTTTATATAGCGGGAAAGATGTTTCTAAAGGCAGACGAAAAAAACTTTGCCTATTTTGTTATGCAGAATACAGATTGCCAGTTATTTGGGGACAGTGTAGAGGAAGAATTACTCTTGAACGGAAAAGGTAGCACGCAGGAGCAGAGGGATGATCTGCTGAAAATGTATGGTCTGTTTGAGTGGAAAGAAAGGCACCCAGCTATCCTTTCCGGCGGGCAGAAGCAACGGCTCACTCTTGCTGTATCTGATTGGATAGATACACCCATTTTGATTTTAGATGAACCCACCAGCGGTCTTGATTACAAAAATATGGTGCGAATATCCGAGCATTTGAAGGCGCTGGCTCAAAAAGGAAAGACAATTTTAATCATTACCCATGACTATGAATTTGCCGCTATGACTTGTAATCGAGTTCTTCACTTCATTGATGAAGGTCATGCAGAAACATTTCCCTTGCAAGGAAGTCTGCCCCGGTTATATTCCTGTCTCATGTGTCAGTGAGTTATGTGTCTGATTGGATAGCGCGCCCTGTATGGAGTGGCAAAAACAACTGAATGATTTTATAATAATAGGTGAGTTAGAAAATGCTAACCCACCTATTATTGCGAAAGGAGCCTTGCTTATGGATAAGCAAAAAAATGGAGAGCTGTCCAGAATGTTCAGTTACGCAGGGAATTACCATGTTCTGACCATTTTGGGCTGTGTCCTCTCCGGGATTAGTACCATTTTTTCTATGCTGCCTTTTGTTTGTATATGGCTTGTTATCCGTGATTTGATCCAGGCATTCGCTGCGGGGGATATATCTCGTGCAACGGAAAGTACTCGTTATGCGTGGATAGCAGTCGTGTTTGCAGCAGCAAGTATTTTAATTTATTTCATCGCTTTGAACTGTACCCACCTGGCGGCGTTTCGTACAGCGACCAATATGCGGAAAACAGCAATTCACCATATTGTGACACTGCCGTTGGGCTATTTCAGCCAAAATGCCAGTGGACAGCTGCGGAAAATCATTGATGATAATGCAGGACTTACAGAAGGGTTCCTGGCCCATCAGCTCCCGGATTTGACCGGTGCAGCCGTCATGCCGGTTGCGGTTATTGTTTTGATTTTCCTCTTTGACTGGCGGCTGGGAATTTGCTGTCTGATACCTATGGGGATCAGCGTCATCTTTTTGAAACAGATGATGGGTGGAGATAATGCACAGTTTATGGGCAAGTATATGACCGCATTGGAAACAATGAACAAAGAGGCCGTGGAATACATTCGCGGTATCCCTGTTGTAAAGGTGTTTCAGCAGACAATTTACTCCTTCAAAAATTTCCATGCAGCGATAGAAGAATATGAGAAATTTGCTTCCGGGTATGCTTTGAAATGTCGTATTCCTCTTACCGGATTTACAGTAACGCTGAACGGCACATTTGTTTTGCTCATTCCGGTGGTTATGTTTATTCTATCTGGGATCAGCGGACAGGCGGCTTATGAAAATGTTGTACTGGATTTCCTGTTTTATAGTCTGTTTACCCCGGTCTGTGCAACTATGATGAACCGTATCATGTTTGCCAGTGAGCAGCTTATGGCCGCAAAAAGCGCAGTCAGCCGAGTGGACGAAATTTTGCAGGAAAAGCCATTAAAGGAGCCGGAGCATCCTATGATTCCGGCAGACGCTTCGGTTGTGTTTTCGGATGTGTCTTTTTCCTATCCAGGTGCCAAAGAAAAAGCCTTAGACCATATCAGCTTTGTGGTTCCAGCAGGGAAAACGGTTGCGCTTGTTGGAGCTTCTGGCAGTGGTAAAAGTACGGCGGCAAGCCTCATCCCCCGATTTTATGATGTTCAGTCAGGTTCCGTTACGATTGGCGGCGTGGATGTCCGCAATATTGAAAAACGAGAACTGATGAAAAGAGTTGCTTTTGTGTTTCAGAATACCCGCCTGTTCAAAGATACCTTACTTAATAATATTAAGGCGGCCCGTCCAGACGCCACCAGGGAAGAAGTGATGAAAGCGGCCAATGAAGCACAGTGCAAAGATATTATTGACCGGCTCCCGGATGGACTTGATACGCTCGTTGGAACAGGAGGTACTTATCTTTCAGGCGGCGAAAACCAGAGGATTGCGTTGGCAAGGGCTATCTTAAAAGATGCTCCTATTATCGTGCTTGACGAAGCCACAGCATTTGCAGACGCCGAGAACGAACATCAGATACAGCTTGCCTTTGAGCGGTTGACCCAAAATAAAACTGTTCTGATGATAGCCCACCGGCTTTCTACAATACAGGATGCAGACCTCATTCTGGTCTTTAAGGATGGACAGATTGCAGAAAGGGGAACACACGAAGAACTATTAAACTTAAATGGAATTTATTCCTCCATGTGGAAGGATTACCAGACATCAATTGCATGGAAGGTCGGAAAGGAGGGCGAACAGCATGATTAAAGCATTGAAGAACAAGTATGCGTTAAGCAATCAGGGTGCAAAAGACCTGCTGAAAGGAATTATTTATTCCGTACTGGCAAATATCAGTCTTATGTTTCCGGTTATTCTGCTGGCAATCGTCCTTAATCAACTTCTTGCGCCCATTTTGGGAACAACTGCACCGGAGATTAGCGCCGTCGTTTACACGGTGATTGGAATAGTGATTTTAGCCGTAGTTTTTATATTCCACTATTGCCAGTACACTGCAACATATCTCGGAACCTATGACGAAAGCGCACGGCGGCGTATTGGCCTTGCGGAAAAATTGCGTACCCTTCCGCTGACCTTTTTCCATCAGCGCGATCTTGCTGATCTGACAAGTACAATTATGGGGGACTGTGCAAATTTTGAACACGCATTTTCCCATACAGTTCCGCAATTCTTTGGAGCTGTTATCTCAACAGGCATTGTTTGTATTGGCTTGTTGATCTTTAACTGGCAAATGGGTCTGGCCCTTCTTTGGGTAGCTCCGATTTCCTTTGCAATCGTAATCCTGTCCCGGAAATGCCAGGAAAAACTTAGCAAAAAGCACATGAACGCTAGATTAGAACTGGCCGAAGGCATTCAGGAATGTTTGGAAACCGTACAGGATATAAAAGCTTGCAATCAGGAGGAAGATTATCTCCGCAAACTGGATGCGAAGATGGATGCTGCGGAAAAGGCACAGATTTCCTCTGAAATGACGACAGCAAGCCTGCTGACAACTGGACAGATGTTCCTGCGGCTTGGTTTGGCAACGGTAATTGTTGTGGGTAACAGTCTTGTGGTAAATGGAGATACATCCCTGTTTACCTATATCCTGTTTTTGATTGCTGCATCCCGCCTGTATGATCCGCTTTCCGGGGCAATGGCAAATATGGCAGAGCTGTTTTCCGTACAACTTCAAGTGGATCGCTTGAAAGAAATTGAAGAATACCCAGAAGAGACCGGCGAGATTGAGATTCACACAAACGGATACGATATTACTTTCGACCATGTCCGGTTTTCTTATGAAAAAGACAAGCCAGTGCTGCGGGATGTTTCATTTACCGCAAAGCAGGGACAAGTCACAGCATTAGTCGGCCCATCCGGCGGCGGCAAAAGTACCGTTGCAAAGCTGGCAGCAAAATTCTATCCGCTGGATGGAGGAAGAATACTTTTAGGCGGAACCGATATTGCCCCACTCAATTCAACCATGCTGATGAAAAATTTCTCTATCGTTTTTCAAGATGTTGTACTTTTTAACAACACCATCATGGAGAATATTCGTGTTGGCAAAAAAGACGCTACGGACGAGGAAGTGATTGCTGCAGCTAAAGCGGCTCAGTGTGATGAATTTATTTCAAAATTGCCGGACGGCTATCAGACGGTGATTGGAGAAAACGGTTCAACATTATCTGGCGGTGAGTGCCAGCGCCTTTCTATCGCCCGCGCCCTTTTGAAAGATGCTCCTGTTATTCTCCTGGATGAAGCTACTGCCTCTCTTGACGTAGACAATGAAACAGAAATTCAAAATGCAATTTCAAAGCTGGTCAAGGGAAAGACGGTTCTTATTATCGCTCATAGAATGAGAACGGTTGAAGCTGCTGATAACATCGTTGTACTGTCGGATGGCATTGTAGTCGAAAATGGAACCCATGAGGAACTTATGAAGGAAAACGGGCTATATCACAGGCTGGTCGATTTGCAGACGGCTTCTGCAAATTGGAAGTTAAGCGTTTAGCTTGCAATAAGGAGGTACTGATGAAACTTCATGCGTCTGGAGAGGACTATCTGGAAACCATCCTTGTTCTCCAAAAGAAACTCGGTATGGTGCGCTCCGTAGATGTGGCTCGGCACATGGGAGTGTCGAAGCCGAGTGTATGTGTGGCGGTCAATACCCTAAAAGATGGCGGCTTTATCACAATGGACGAAGATCACTTTAGCCATCTGTCCAATGTGGGCCGCAAGGTTGCCGAAAAAATCTACGAGCGCCATTGCTTCTTTACTGAGTAGCTTATCGCCGCAGGCGTTGACCCTGAAATTGCGGAGGCGGACGCCTGCCGGATGGAGCATGTAATTAGTTCAGAGAGTTTTGAAAAAATGAAAGCAGCAGTTAAAAAATGAGTATATTATGGACAGATTCTTTAATTGAAAAGAGAGGATACAGAAAATTGCGAAAAGTTCTTTTAGAATTATACCGAAATTAAAGAAATTTTGCGCTGAAAGGACACAAATAAAATTTATAATATATGTTTGGTTATGTGACAGATTGTGTAAGAACTGCAATCTAAAAGATTTTGAAAATGGGATATAGAGCAAAAGAAACCAGCAGTAATAAGATGAGTCTTTGCACTGCTGGTTTTACTCTAAATTCTCACTGGGATTATGCTGAAGTGTTAGAAGTTGTTCCGCCAGATAATCCAGTGTGTTTAATAGGATCTTTCGATTTTCAGGGATACAGGCTTGGAATTTCCCTATGAACCGCTGGATCTCCTCGTCCGCATCAGATATTTCCGGGTTAAACAAAGTGTTGGCAGAAATACCAAGACGTTTGATTAATGGATAGAGGATCTCGTAGGAAGGATTTATTTTTCCTTTTTCAATCATCTGGATTGTTTTAATCGCCACATGGGATTGATCTGCGAGATCTTGTTGTGTAAGATTACAATCGTTTCTTGCCTGGCGAATACAGTTTCCCAGATAACTCAGTTTATCTTTCGGCATAATCATTCACATCACATATATTCTATCTTGCCGATTAAGGTTTTTACATAACCTTATCTTGCATATTTAATAGGCAATATTATGCTGATATAAAATGAATTTATAGCCCTGGTGAAAGGTCAATTAAAAAAAAACGGCTTTTCACGGCAGGGCTTATTTGTGTTTCCCATCTGTGTTCTGCCGTCAGGAGAAACATGGATGGTTTTGTTTTGAAAAAAAGAAAAAGGCTTAGCCTAGATGATCAGTTAAAAAAATTTTATCTGCGGGTGGACTACCGTACACTCTTCAAAGAGCATTATCATACCTATTTCACTGGCATAAAATCCCATATGAAATAAAGCTAAAAAGTAGCGTCAGGAAGCTCAAAAAACTCCCTGGCGTTATTTTTTGTCGAAATTTGTGGAACTTTCTCCATAAACCACGGAACCGTGGGCCACCAGTCATCGGAAAAAGATTCTGATGAAAGGTTTTGGAGAAGTTGGAGAAAAGTTTTTTTAAATACTTTCCCGCTTTTTCGATTTTTTATCAGTTTACCTCCTGTCCTCGCTGTGAAAGGGAGGATCAGACGTCTTTTACTACGGCTTTAAGCAGAGGGGAGGTGATCCCCTTTGAAACTGAACCGTCAGGAAAAAGAAATCGTGCGGAGAAAATTTTGTGCTTACTGCATTAAAGTTCTGCGTGGTGAGGCACTGAATTATCTTGATGAATTGGAGCGGCAGAGAAAGCGGGAAGTAAATTTTTCTGAAATTCTTCAGAAAGATCTGGAGACGCTGTACTGTTGCGATGATTATGATATGGCAGAGAATTTTACAGTGATGGGAAGGCAGGTTCCAGTCCGTGATGAATGGATATGTAAAGCATTGAAGAAACTTCCTATAAAAAAACGGGAAATTATTCTGATGCTTTATTTTCTGGATATGACGGAAAAAGAAATTGCTGCCTGCCTAAAATTAGTGCAGAGTACCGTACATTATCACAAAGATGATTCTTTAAGGCTTATGAGAAAATTGATGGAGTGAATCTACATATGAGATCTAAGAAGCATAGAGAACCGCCGGAGTTTGAAACCATCCAGGCGGCTATAGAGGGTGACGCCGAAGCAATCAATCAGGTGCTTTCCTATTTTCAGCCATTTATCAACAGTGAGTGTAAGAGAGAATACAAGGATGAATTTGGGAGAGTTCATTATGTGGCTGATGAATATATGAAAAGGCGGATGGAGACAAAGCTGATTACAAAAATTCTGGATTTTAAGATCCGGCTATAACCACAGGACAGAAATATTCCCTTTCTATTTCTGATTCTGAACGCACTGTACATTGAAAACTGAATATTTTATCCTGCAGGACGAAAGGAAACAGTAGAGCCGGGCAGCAGATACGCCAGGATGATTCAATCTCAATTTTCGCTTTGCGACATTATGGCGTAAAGTTCATGTTTATAGACAGATACGGAATTTGAAGATGGATAGGAGCGAAGAAATATCATGCTGCGGGCAGAGTGTGGGAACTTTGTGGCGAAGACACTGTTTCTCATAATGATACTTCCGGGGAGGCTGCTCCGGTCTGAAAAGATGGTGAGATACCAATGAGGCTGTTCCCCGACAGCCGCCTGCAGGATTTTTTGCAGTGGCGAAAGGGGAGAATGAAATGGATATAAAAAAATTACTGCGATATACAATGCAGTTGGCTATGTTAAAACAGCTTTTAACAAAGAAATTGATTGATGAAAATGAGTATTCGTTGATACAGAAAAGACTGATGAAAGATTATGGCATTGTTTCCAATATTACCGCTTGACGAATCTTTTGTGCTGATCTATAATAAAATCAACACTATGATAGGAATACAAAAATAAAGGAGCGGAAAATGGAAATAGAGTTGATTAAGGCAAATGAATTTTCTGAAGGCTCTGCCAGAAAACGTGTCGAGCGATTAAGAGTTGCCGCTTATTGCCGTGTAAGTACGGACGATGAAGATCAAATAAAAAGTTATAATTCTATGGTGAGATACTATACGGATCTCATTCAAAATAACAAAGAGTGGATTTTTGCAGGTGTTTATGCCGATAAAGCCATTACAGGAACTAAAACGGATAAGAGAGATGAATTTCAACGGCTGATTCAGGATTGTATGGATGGGAAGATTGATCTAATCATCGCAAAAAGTATCCCACGATTTGCTAGAAATACGCTGGATACTTTAAAATATGTCCGTATGTTGAAAGAGAGAAATATCGCAGTCTACTTTGAAGTAGAAAAAATCAATACCTTAAAAGACGGCGAATTTCTTATGACGATCCTAAGTTCTGTGGCGCAGCAGGAGGTTGAAAATACTTCTGCTTATGTGAAAAAAGGATTAAAGATGAAAATGAAACGAGGAGAACTTGTTGGTTTTCAGGGCTGCATGGGATATGATTATGATGTAGCAACAAAATCCATTTCCATTAATGAGGAAGGCGCAAAAGTTGTCCGCTATATATTTGAACGGTATGTAGCGGGAGCAGGAAGCACTATGATCGCCAGAGAACTAAATGAACAGGGATAATGACAATTAAAGGAAATCCCTGGGTGTCATCCAGTGTTATGGGAATTATAAACAACGAGAAGTATAAAGGTGACATTTTATTAGGAAAGACATTTACGGTTGATCCGATCTCGAAAAGGCGGTTGGAGAATTTGGGTGAAGAAGATCGGTATTATATACATGATCATCACGAACCGATTATTTCAGAAGAAATGTTCGCCAGAGCGCAGGAAATCAGAAGCCGTAGAAACGGAAACCGTAAGCATGGTGTTACACCGGGAAAAAGAGAAAAATTCAGCCGACAGTATGCTTTTAGCTGTTTGCTGGAATGTGGATTCTGTGGAGCTAATCTTTCACGCAGACGTTGGCACAGCAATTCAAAGTATAAGAAAACGATATGGCAGTGTGTGAAAGCTACGAAAGATGGTAAGCGTTTCTGTCCGGATAGTAAAGGAATCCCTGAGCAGGTGATCGAGGAAGCTTTTGTTGAGTCATATCGGATGCTTTGCAGAGACAATAAGGACGTATTGGAAGAATTTTTGAAGCGTACCGAAAAGGCTCTTGGAGAAAATTCCGTAGAAGATCAGTTAAACAAGCTGCAAAAAAAGATTGATAATCTTTCATACAAGAGAAAGAAGTTGTTGGATAATTATTTGAGCGGCATTGTTGAGCAGGATATTTATGAAGAAACAGACGTAAGTCTCAAAACAGATTTAAGTAATGCAAAGGCTAAGTTGGAGTATTTTCAACAGCAGGCGGATGAAGAAAGTTCGCTGCAAAAAAGGATTGCAGACTTTAAGAAAGCACTGTCTCATAATGAGGTACTGGAAGAATTTGACAGAGGCATATTCGAGAGTATAATTGAAAAGGTAATTGTTGGCGGTTACGATGAAAACGGAGAAAAAGATCCCTATAAAATAACTTTCATATATAAAACAGGATTTAAGAATGAAATTGGAAACGCAAAGGAACGTTTCGACAAGTCTAAGAGCGTAGGGGACAAAGCTAAAGAATTGTGTTCCCATATCGTAAACGAGGTAAAAGATGTGTGTTCCTATGTTAGTGACAACACATGTGGAGACGGTTGTCTTGCTTTCCAAGGGTGAGGTCGACTCGAAAAAGATTCGGGTTGAGTTCTCTTTGGAAGATATGGATATGTCCGAATTTCAGGATGGGGCAACCTATCCGCAGATCAAGGAGTATGTGTTGGAGCATACCGGGTTAAAGGTGTCCAACCTCTATATCTCACAGATTAAACGAAAATGTGGGATTGGGGTTGGTAAGAACTATAATCTGCCGAAGTCCGAGGATTCCAGACAGCCCCAGTGTCCGCAGGAAAAAGAGAAAGCAATCCGAGAAGCATTCAAATATTTTGGGATGATCTAACATCCCGCAAAATGGAGGTTTCTTATGGATAGATTGATTTCTTGTGAGTTTAACATGGATACCGCTTGTGTGGAACTGAAATTTTTAGATGGCAGCATGATTGCCATTGATACCATCGCCGTGGAGAATGAGGTTGCTGACAATATGTATCAACGGTCAGAACTGGATTATCTAATCTACAATGATCCGGTTGGATATGCAGACTTGATCTTGAACGGTGATCCCGAAATTTATCTAAAAACTGTAACTGAATGTAAACCCTTAGATTAAAACTCAGCCCTCTGCCTTTTCCTTGGCAGAGGGCCGTTTTTTGCTTAACAGTTATTGAGCATCCCTTAATTGCTCTACAACACTGCATTTCGCTGCATTGTCATACATCATGCAAGGAATCAGCCACCCCAGCAGAAGAAATACCGGAATTGTCAGCAGGACAGGCAGAATGGTGAATCGATACTCAAAGAACCAGAACATACTGCCCAGCATTTTTCCTGCAAGAGGTCCCACCGCCAGCGACAGAATAAAGGCCGCCGATACGGAGGACATTGCGTAAAACAATCCCTCGTAGATCAGCATGGTTTTGAGCTGCCGGTTCGTCATTCCTACAGCCTGAAGCACAGCAAATTCACGGCGGCGGGAAAGAATACTGGTCATCATGGCGTTGAAGAAATTTAAGAGTCCCACCAGCCCGATGATAGCACAGAGGATACCACCTACCAGAAGGAACATCTGCCGGAACTGAGCAAACTCAGAGCGAGCCGTGGCCTTGCTTTCATACATCAAGGGTGAAAACTCACCGGCAGTGAGCTTCGATAGATATTGCTCTGCTTCGGCCTCGTCTGCGTCGTCTGCTGTGTCGAACAGGTAGAGCAGCGGAATGGCTGCACCACCGCTGTCCCTCTGTGCGGTATCCACAGACAAAACTGTCTCATATCCAATACCACCATAACGATAACTCATGGAATACGGAAGCTCTACCAAGCGCAGACCGTGTACTCTACATCTCTGGCTCCATACAGTTTTTCCTGAAAGTACTCCTCCGGTGTATCTTCGGTGCGGAGTTCCCCGGTGCGGCTGTCGATATATTTCACATCGTCCGCATAGGTGGCGGTGATCGTGTCTCCCACCTTGGGGTAGTATTCAGGATTGGGCAGATTACCGTAGTCATCTAAGGAAACCGCAATGGCAATGGCGTTATTGTTTGGCTCCAGCATAGGAGAAATATCTCCGTCGAACACTTGCAGCTTGTCAAACAGGCTGTTATCCAGAGCTCGATTCTGGTATCTCCCATCACCATATCGCCCCGGTGCTCCATGCGGCTCATATGGCTGTCCAACTGCTCAGCACTTTCGTACCTTGCATAGTCCTGCCGCAGAGCATCCTCCGTCATCCAAAGATATACGGGTTTTCGCACAGCATATCCCGTGCCGGAAAGACTGGACTTTGTATTTGCTGCGATCTCTTCGATCTGTTCCGGCGTGATGAATTCATCTGCCGGGTTGTAACGGAAATAGTCGGGCGTGCTGACGATAAAATCGGCGCAGGTCATGAAGGATACATACTTCTCCATGCTGAAGCCGCCCACAAAGGCACACAGTGCATTGAACAGCGTCACCGACAGTGCCAGAGACACCACCACCAGCACCGTCTTTTTTTTGTTTCGTCCCAGATTGGCAAAGGCCATCTGATGGAGCTTCGCTCCCCGGGTGCTGCGCTGTTTTTTCTTGGTCTGCATCGCATCTGTATATTTGGTAGCCTCCACCGGAGAAACCCTGGCTGCCATTTTCCCGGGCTTGGAGCAGGACAAAAGCACCGTCAGCAGGGCAAACAGCACGGAGCCAACAAAGATCACAGGCGAAGTGCTGATGGTGGTGATGCCCGCATCCAACTGGGTGGAGCGCAAGACAACAGGCACCAGAACAGCGCCAATGCCATAGCCCAACAGCAGCCCCGCCGGAATGCCGATCAGACAAAGCAGAAGTGCCTGCTGGCGAATGATGCGTTTGAGCTGCCGGGGCGTTGTGCCAATGGTTTTCAGAAGCCCGTAAAACCGGATATCCCCCGCAACAGAGATCTGGAAAATGTTATAGATGATAAGATACCCCGTGAAAATCACCAGCAGCAAAAAAGCTGCTATGGCGACAATCAGCTCTGGATCGAGCTTCGACTCCAGCTGGGATGAGGTATATCCCCAGTTGACGCCGATCCGGACGCTGTTGGGATCGGTAAAGCTGTCCCATGTGTAACCAAGATCGGTATCCACCTGCTCCATCTGCCCTCGAATGTTTGTGCCGGAGGCAGCATGACATTCAAATCGGTGCGGAAAGGCTGTAAACCTGTTTTCACTGCCTGCGCTTCGATGTCATCTGCGTAATCACGGCTGATGTTGATGTAATGAACAGGCATTAGTTCATCATAGTCCCAATAGCCCACCAGCGTAAAGGTATCTGTTACAGTAAAGGCGGTTTGATCCTTGTCCGTAATGGAATAGGAAACCGTGACCTCGGCGCCCAGCTCCGGCGTTACGCCAAGCAGCTGCAACGCTGCCGTATCCATGGCTACCTCTTTGCCGCTTTCGGGCATCCGTCCGGTAGTAGGGGTGGCATAGCTCCATTTAGTGCAGTTGGCATCCATGTAGCTGATCTCTGCCGGTATTTTGGCAAAGACCCCCTCCGCAGTGATACCGATTACCTTCCGTGCCCCCGCAGCCTTCACCTTTGGGTGGGCAGCGATGCGTTCCGCCTGCTCGGGGGAAACATCCTTAAAGGTGCCATGCGCATAGCCGCCTACCTGCCGAAACTGGTAGGTTTCATAACTGGCGTTCAACGACAAGACAATGGTGAACATGGACGTAAATAGCAGCGTTGTCAGCGCAATGGCAAAAATGGCGATCAGATTGCGGCGACGGTTCGCATAAAGAGATTTTAAGCTGAGTTTTCGAATACATTTTCGATTTTTGACATTCATCGTAGCCACCTCCCGTTAGTTCTGGGAGACGATCCGACCATCTTCGATACGGATAATGCGGTCTGCCATCTGCGCAATTTCTTCGTTGTGAGTGATCATTACGATTGTCTGGGCGAACTTTTGACTGGTGACTTTCAAAAGGCTCAATACATCCTGGCTGGTTTTGGAATCCAGATTGCCGGTGGGTTCATCTGCCAGAATGATAGCGGGTGCTGCCGCCAGCGCACGGGCAATGGCTACTCGCTGCTGTTGACCGCCTGAGAGCTGATTGGGCAGGGCATCCAGACGGTCGCTCAGTCCAAGCGTCTGCACGATCTGCTGCATAAAAGCCTTGTTTACCTTTCCGCCATCCAGTTCAGTGGGTAGAATGATATTTTCATATACATTCAGCACCGGAACAAGATTGTAGCTCTGAAATACAAAGCCGATTTTCCTGCGGCGGAAGATGGTCAGCGCTTCCTCCTTCAGGGAGAAAATATCCTGTCCGTCCACTATGACCGTGCCGCTTGTAGGGCGATCCAGCCCGCCCAGCATATGCAACAGCGTGGATTTTCCGGATCCGGATGTGCCGACAATTGCAACAAACTCTCCCTTCTTCACACTTAAATCAACTCCATCCAACGCATGAACTGCGTTATTACCGGAGCCATAAATCTTTTTCAGGTCTTTTGCCTGTAAAACCTCCATAAACGAGTACCTCCATGAAAAAATCTGTATGTATGAAAGGAAATGATCCTTTGATACATACAGATTATCGCATAGGATTCTTTCCACATTCTTTCCGGCAGAAAATGAAATCTAACAGTTTTGATAGAATTGTTGTTATTTCGGCAGAAATATGGAAAACGTACTTCCTTTTCCCGGAACGGAAGCAACCTTGATATAACCGCTCTCACCGGATATAATCTGTCGGGCAAGGTATAAGCCGATGCCAACCCCTTCTTGTTCCTGAACAGCATTTGAACGATAAAAACGGGAAAATATCTTTGCCTGCTCGTTTTCCGGGATACCTGAACCGGTATCCGATATATCGATCCTTGTAAACATTTCGTAATTTACGGTAGAAATCGTGATTGTTCCATGCTCCGTATATTTGATGGCATTGTCTACAATATTAGCCAGTGCTTCCGCTGTCCATTTGAAGTCAAATGTAGCGGAAATATCTGTATCGTACAGATATATGGATAATCCTTTTCCAGAAGCCTTGGCGGCATATTGTTCTACTACGCTTTCAAGCAGCGGCTGAGTGATGCTTGCTGAGGGGAAAGTGAAATGATCCCATTTTCCAGTCTGGAAGTTTTACGAGAGAATCAATCAGAAATCGTAGCTTTTCCGAT
>ENA-OQAZ01000448-OQAZ01000448.1-human-gut-metagenome-genome-assembly--contig:-NODE-448-length-23168-cov-4.164923_pt1 | contig 23168 bp, 19 predicted proteins | sample MGYA00242737_ERZ504531 | MGnify/ENA primary metagenome ERZ504531 (study PRJEB26092, sample SAMD00036244) | human gut metagenome | host: Homo sapiens | study: EMG produced TPA metagenomics assembly of... | reverse complement strand
CCAACCGGCAAGACTCCAGTGGAATTAAGCAGCCAACGCCCTGCATGAGTATCGCTTCTGGTTTGTTGCCACCGCAAAAATGACTTCATTTCTCCCGGACTTGCCATTTGTAAAACAGCCGTCATAAATACTTCCAGGCAGCGGTGTGTTAAGACCGGAACGACTTGCATAATAATGTGCGAATTTCAATGTTACAGCCTCTTTTTGTAACATGATCCGGAATTCGTAAGGAGAAGGGTCAAATACTGTTTTTCCTCTTATATCCTCCGGATTCCCTGTCCAGGAAGGCTGGTTCCACGGATACAGAGGAACATCCAGCGGTCTTTAAAATTGTTAACCAACCCATGTGGAAAACACTCATACAGCCAGAAACTTTGATGGGAGACGATGGCAGCCGGTTGTTCAATGCTCTTCGTAAGAGTGGTTCTCTTACATCCTAAGCATCAGACTTGCCATAATCAAAGTTATTTTCTCTTTGTTCTCCAAAGGATTTGCTGTTATTTTATAATTCGTATTGTTCCGTATATCATGTATGGAGAATGGAACTTTCATATTACATCATATGCAATAGTCGTAAAACTCTATCATTTTCAGGGTCTTGAATCCTTATGTGAATCGACGGAGTATTTATGGTAATGCGACGGACAGCTGTCATACTGTCCGTCACCTATACTCGAACCATTTTATTGGAATTAAAATAGCAATGACATGTTTTTGATTCGTTATCATCATTGGCTTCTTTGTGTTTTTGACTAGTTCTCGCGTTTACTCCCTGACGGGACGCACTGCGTAACCGCTAGAACGGTAGTAGAAGTTTAGTGGATTGATGCACGATAAGTAAGAAACTAGATAATAACCGCTGTCCATTGAGTACGGTACAGCCGTCCAAATGTTGCTAATACTGCCGACATCGTATACCTTGCCCTTTGAGAAATAGCGCTGACCCGAAGCAGGAAAGAAGATCATACCGCCCGTATTATCATATCGTCCAATGCCATTCATTTTGTTACAAAAAAACATCCATCCGGTATTCGTAGTAAAATCGTTCGCGGAAGTATAAGGCGAATTAAATTGACTTCCATAAAAAGAGCCGCTTGTATAATTCCCATTATAAGTAAATCCTGTAAAGGCATTCGAAGCAGGCAAATGATAGCCAATGGGCGAAGGATCATAAATCGTCTTGACCACCGTATTGTCGTTCGGCGTTGTTACCGTATTGTCCGCGCTCCAAAGATTATAATAAGACGTAGAGCACCAATCTTGAGGTACAACACCACCATAATTGTAAAACACATACGGATTTTGAATAGAGATACCTATGGTAACTTTGCCAGTTCCTAATTTGTCGAACGCATAACTATCAGAATAACAGTCTTTATCTATTGAGAAACCGGAAGCGTTCAGAATACCGCCCAGCATCGGGTCCTTCCGTCCGAACTGGAAATAAGGTTGGTTGCCGGGATTAACAGTCGCATGCGGTGTTTGAGTAAGTGTTATAATCCTAGTGATATTGGTTTCCGTTTGCGTGAAGAGCACCTTCACGCTACGGGCATCATAGGTCGTAGTTTCCGCATCACACCAGCCTATATTGGCACCCATAAAAGTATATTTTACCCCTTGACTATTAGTTACGACTTTATCGCGCGCCTTATTCACAGGGCTATAGCATTCCTCTACGATTGGCACGAGTCCTGGCACGAAGTCTGTGATCCAAATATGCCAGCTCCACATGATGCAGTTGTCCGCATCGCGCACAGCTACAATAGCATTGCCCTGCCGAATGTTTTTTCCGGCACCTCAAATTGCAGGTGATCGAAGGTTCCGTTGCTGTCATCATCGGTAAGCCGCACCGAAGCAGAGCTTACCAACTCCTCCTCATCCTGCCAGACGAGTACAGCATCCTGGGTATGCACCCTATATTGTTGTAGATATAAGGGTCTGTGATGGCCATGTCAAGGTGGTTTACAAAGTTTTTCAATACGTGGGTCAGGTTGGACTGTGAAGTGTAGGCCGAGATGTTTTTACCGTTTGTCGGGCAGACCGCATAGTCGATCGCGTTGCCATACACCAGCGGCAAGCTGTATGTTCCGGGAGCATTGATGACGTAACAATTAGCTGTCCTCATAACGGTCGTACCGCCGGTAGTCGAAAGGTCATATATGCCATTCACAGGGGGAGCCGCTTGTAATGCATCATTATGCGGATTGGAAGTGATACCTTGCTGTGCTGCCACCGTTGCCGTATACTTCGTGGCTGCCGTGCTACCATTGCCATTTTCAATGAAAGCCTTGAGCCAGTTGGGACGGGCGATCACCTTGTACCTCCGTTGCCGTCATCCTCGACAAACTCGGTCGTCCACGTCATAGATACGGTTTTCGTTGGATCACCTGGCCGGGAAACGGAGGCGTAGCTGGTGACCAAGTAATTTTTATCCCCCCCGGCATAGGTAAAATCGTCCGGCGCTGTCACTGTGAAAGTCGGGATGATGGAGATACTTGACGTGGAGATACGGTAAGTGACCGTTTTCCCCCCAGCCATGTCGTTCCGGCGATGGGGCTTTCAGCGTCCGCTCGGTTCCCGTCATATCGTCGGTAAATACCACTTCGACTTCCGCGTTTTGGGGCAGTTGCTGCGGAATCATCATGAAAGTGGCCGCTTCGGGCGTAATCTCCTCTCCGGTTTGACCGTCCACTTTTTTATCGAGCTTCTGCGAGAAATCTTTCTTTTGCCCGAAAGCGCTCCACAAACCGCTATCCATACCATAAACGGCTCTGCCGTACACGTTGCGGAGGGTGATTTCCGTCACCTTGCCTTTCTGCATATCATCACCGACAACAAACCTGACAGCGGTCAGGGTATGCCTGAAAGTCAGCGGAGCCATGGCGTTATGATCGCCCGCCATCTCCCAGAAGCGGCCACGAGCAAATCTTTCTGGTCCTGTACCTTTTCGGGAACATTATAGGTGAAATCAGGATATCCCACTTCGTGAGGTACGGGTAGCACGATTCCCGAAGTGTTGTATGGAGCATAAGCGAAGAAACGGAGCTTCCTGCCTTGCCTGGCCAGTTGTAATCCACTGCAGGTGACCACACGCCGCCCTCATCGTGAATCTCCGTGTTATACATGAAATCGGGAGCAGCAGAACCGTCCCACGCTCCCGTGTAGAGGTAGGCGAAGACCCCGAACTTCTTGTAGGTCCCCATATCCTTTACGGGAGCGGAACGGGTGCCAATTGATTCATCCACCGGAAGGGCATCCCTAGTGTTGTCGGAGAGCAGGGCGTGCAGGTAGAGCCCGTCGCTTCCGTCACCCGCCTGCAGGGGTAGTACCCCCAGGAGGGAATCCCGCGGGGCCGTTTCTTCTTCCGGGCTCCCCACCACCCGCGTGGCATGCCAGTCCGCCCTGTCAGATACCGAGAAGCGGATGCCGGGTCCCGTGTGCACGCTCGTTTGCAGGTCATCCTTGCACGAGGCAAACAAGAAGACCGACAGCAATACCGGCAGGCTCCAGCTTCCGATCCCCCGGCATAGATTCTTTTTCATTCCCATATCTGTGTCATTTTTATAATCGTTTCGTTACTGTCATGGCCTATCGCGAGAACCCGTGCCATCTCAGCTTTTCTCCGCCGTCTCCCGCAAGGCCTTCCCGGGTAAAGAAGGAACTCACCCCGGACCAGGTAATTCTTTCGCCTTCCGCTAGGCATATTTGCAGGAGTTCCCCAACGGCGTTCACCACCCTGGATGCATTTGTGACGCGTAGCCCGCCCTTTGGTGGCCACAGCCTTATCAATTCTTGCTTGTTCATCGCTTTCGTTTTTTACCTGTTCTTGTTTTATTTACATTGTACGCGGGATTACCATGCTTGCGCGTTAGTGACCGGAAGGGGATAGAAGGGCTTTCCGTTGCCCCTCCCGGGTTGTTCCAGTCCAACCCCTTCCGGCCGGTGATCTTAACTAAGAAATACCAGTGGTGAAATTACATTTCGACATCCACTGGGGTTTCTGTCCATTCTTCCACCTCGACCGTAAACTTGATCTTGCCGCCCGTGATATCCTCTCCCGGGTTGAAAGGATCGGTCGGGTCGGTAGGATCGGGTTTCTCGGGATCCACCTTGCCCGCTCCATCGGTGAAATTCAGTGTGTAGACGTATTTCTTGCCGGCTTCCCAGTTCGTGCCTATGGCCACGGCGTCCAGTCGTATTCACCCACCTTGGCGGGATAGATCTGCCCCCCGTCCTTGGTCGTGATGTTGACCTTCACGGCCAGGTAGGCGCCCCCGGTCGTGTTTTTCAAGTCATCCTTCGAATTCCACGCCGTCAGCTGCTGCGGGATAAGCATGGCATTGCCATTGTCGCCCATTAACACCTGTGCGTCGGCTTTCAGCACGATCTCCGTGTCGTACTCCGACTGGTAGTTGGCCTTGGTGTTATCGGCGTCCAGCGTCCAGGAGTCTGCCGCAAGCGATTCGTTAGCCTTGGTTTCCTGAAGTGGGAAAGTGAAGTCACCCTTCGAGCCGACCTTTCCGATTCGGACACCTTTCACCTTGAAGATGTAGCCTCCGTTGGCGTTCTTGGCGTTGATCTGAATCTGGGAAAGGGCGTGCTTGAAGAGCAGGGGCACGCCGGCCTCTTCGTTGGTCTTGGAGCCGGTATTGTACGCCACGACGAAGTCCTTTTGGTCATTCATCCCCGCTGCGGGAGAGTATCCCGAGAGTTTTTTCTCGTCCTTGGTGAGTGTCACGGTTCCACCCAGCTCCGTTGCTGACGGGGAATAGACCGGGAACGAATACTGGCTGCCGTCAGAGGGCCAGAAATAAGAATTCGGAGCTGCCGTCCAGAATGTTGAGGGGTCGGCTTCTTTCTTGAACACATCGGAGAACACGCGTTCCCCAGCCTCGTTGAACGCCACCACGTGAATTTCTTTCAGGTTGGCGGTAGTGGTCTCCGCGGCACGGGTGGTCTTGCCGATGGCAGGGCGGAACTCGATGCCGCATCCCTGGTTGATGCCCGTCGTCTCGTCTTTCGAGCAGGATACCAACGCAATGGTCGCAAGGGTCATGAAAAATACGGAATGTTTCATCTTGATAAAAATTTAGTTAATAAAAATGGTTAAAAAACTCTTGTCTCTTTTATTGCATGAACAGGATTACATGTCAAGTTCAATATCTACCTGTTGCCACTTGTCCACCTCCGGTTGGAATCCGCCTCCGTTGACGATAGGCTTGGGCAGTGGGAGTTCGTCGATGACGATACGCACCCGGCGGGGGTTCTTGTCCGTGGGGATCTGGTCGGTCACGTCCTTTTCGTAATACCACCTGGTGCCGTCCAGCAGCATGGCGTAGATCATTACCGTGTGCTTGTGCGTATCCTCGTGGGAGGCTCCGGGACGATGCCCGAACGTGAGGAAGGAGCCTCGATGGCCCCCGTCTCGCTTCTTTCTTCAGGGAATGGCAGAGGGAAGGGCACCGTGACCCGTTCCCCACTGACCTCGTTCCGCTCCGCGTGGAGTCCCCCGGCCAGACCCGAGAGCGTGCCGCTCAGCTCCGTGACGTATTTCAGGTTTTTGACGTTGCGGATCACCACCGTGTAGGTGCAGACCGACAGCTCGGGATAGAAGACGATGGTATTGCCCCGCCCCGTGAGGTGGATGTCCTCCTCTAAGGGGGCGCACCAGAGCGTGTCGGGCGGTAGGGCGACACGCTCCTCCGCCGTGCCCCGTGCCCGCGGCGCTCTCGTCCCCAAGGACATAAAGCCAGATACGACAGTAGCGTTCCCCGTGGTGAGCTCGAAGCTGCCTTCCTCGCGGAAGAACACCCCCTCGGCATCGCCGTTCAGGCAGAACGCCCGGTAGTCGCCCTGCCGGGAGCGGATCGTACCGCCTGTCCGGTTCGCGAAGTCGTAACGCAGGGGCTCTTCCCCGCTTACCGGGAGAAGGTACGCACACATGCTCTCCGGTATGGCCCCGGGAGCCTTATGCCAGTCGAAAACGACCTTGATCTCGGCGGGGTGCGGGTGTTCGTAACAGAGATCCTTGTGCTCGCAAGAGGTCACGGCGGCCAGGAATGCCGCCATGGCTACGGTATGGAATAGCTTTATCTTTTTCATCGTTTGCTCCTTTCTCCTTGTTGTAGTTCCCCCGGCCGATCAGCCACACGAGGGAGATTTCCGCTTTCGTGGGCCCAAACCAGTGGCGTCGGCGGGTCTCTTTCCAGACGTAATGGCCGTCGGCGGGATCGTATGTCTGGTATTCACCGCCCCAGTAGCCCACCCCGATGACGAAATCGAGGTTCAGGCAACGGGCCACGGGCAGCGAGTAGCCGTATTCCAGGCCCACGGCGTAGTTCATCTTCTCCCAAAGCGTGCCGCCTGGTTTACCACCCAGGTACCCCGTGCCGCCCGTCTCGAAGTCGTAGGTGAAAAGCTGGCCGTAGAGTCCTATGTGATGTCCTATGAGCAGTTTCTCCTTGGCACAGCACCCGAAATACCTGCGTATGTCTAATTCGCCCCCGTAGATACGCCAGTAGTTATGCCGCCGGTCGTTCTTCCACCAGGCGTACATCCAGCTGCCGCCGACCGACCAGCCGCAACCCAGGTAAAACTCAGCTCCGATATTCGGGACGAGTACCGCGTCGTAGAGCAGGTTGGTTTTCAACGCCATGTAGAAAGGCTTGAGCTCCGCTATCACCGTGTCGCTCAGTATGACGGTGTCGCGCCGGACGACTTCCACCGTGTCCCGGTGCTCGACAACGATGGTATCGCGTAGCGGCGCGACAGGTACGGGTTCGGGCTTCTTCACCGGCTCGGCCTCGAAGAACAGGAGCACGCTAGAGACCCGCAGCTCCGGGAAGAAACGCTCCTCCATGTGGCGCCAGACCGCTCTGGCGTGAAGACGCTGCAACTGGCTTTTCCGGCTGTCGACGATTTTCCCGTCGCGAGTGACCCACTCGGGCGTGTTTCCGAGGATGTCCAGTACCTCCGCCCGGTAGGGCATATTCGATGCTTCCACCAGCTGGTGAGGCCTTCCCAGTCCACGCCCCGGGATTTGACCTCGAAAGCGTAATCACCCAGCGAACCCCGTTTTTCCAGGTACGACCGGATGGTCGCACCGCGACGTTCCGAGAGGCTTTTGTTTATTTTAGAGGAACCCTCGGGGGACGTGCCGGAAACGACACGGACAGACGGATACGATAGGCAGTATCCGTCCGGAACGAGGCGAGACGGCGGGCGAACGAGTCCAGGCGGGAACCGTTGTTCCGGAACAAGGAGTCCAGAGTGCCGTGTCCCTGCCGGAAATAGGCTTTCACAGTGACGGTATCAAGCAATATTGACTCCTGTGCTACTGAAAGGCTGGTGGTCAGCAGCAAAAAAAATAGCAAGACAATTAATTTTTTCTCATGTAGCTTAAATTCTTTTATGGATACTTGACGGGAAACAGTCGAATTCAGAACATATACTCTTAGTATATTATATTATTACTATATTTCAAACACTTGAGAGCACAATGGAGTTCGCTTTTTATCCTTGGAGTATGTAAAAAACGTAGGTCCTTTCTGTCCACGCTTTTCTTGTTGTTCACATCATATCTCAGCATAGTGATGATATGTTTCAACCACTATTCCTCTACACTAATTTAAATACAGCTATAATTTGCATCAGCTATATTTAAAAGTCTCAATTTTATTTATACGCATCTAATTTTGCAAAATTAATAAAATCGTATATTGCGCTATTTTATAAAACAGACAATTAGTTGTTTATAATAGACGTTTTTTTTTTAATAGATTATATGTACAATATCTACAAGAAGATCTAATTTTTCATTGTTGATGCCATTCCATATATTATAATAAAGCAGGATCTGATCATGTCAAAAATTATCAGTTTATGTATGTAAGTTGTGACATTCTTTTATTCTATTGCTGACGATGGTGACATCATCAAGCTCACTCACCAGTATTCGCTAAATCATTCACAGAACCGCAAATGAGGAGAACCACAAATCTGTTCTAAATTCGTGTCGAGACACCATACAAGACAAGGAGCTTCCAAATGCGACAAGAATGTGAAAACTGACATTGTTAGAACGCCATTCCCTTTAACAACCGATGCTCCATCTGAAAGAAAAACCGTTAAAGGCCTGATTATCCATTCCAACGTGATCTTCACCGGCTGTATTTCTCCTTGTCCGGAATCCAGCTTTCTATCAAATCCCTATGCTTATCCATCCACTGGCGTACAGCTCTTGTCTCGGTTCCACGGGTTTCCTCTATGCCCCGCATCAGGGAGCTGATCTCGCTGTCGGAAAGATGGATATTTCCCAAAAGGGCGGCAGCGAACGGATGTTCCTTACTGAACCCCTTCCTGGCAATAGAATGGATTTGCTCGGCCTCTCCATAAACGTTTTTCGAATCTTCCAGCACCCTCAGGCGAAAGCGGTCAAACATCCAGTGCGGGGTCCATCCGGTCACCACGATCCATTCCTTCTTGTCGATAGCCTTCTTCAGCAATGCCGTCATGGCGGGACCACTGGAGATCATGAGCCTGTAGTCCAGACCGTATTCAGGGATGGCTTTCTCCGTGCATTTCATGATACCGGTACCCGCATCAATTCCCACGATCTCTCCGGAAAACCGTCCGGTATGACCGTCCAGTTCCTCTATTGTATGGACTGGGACATATTCGGGCACCACAAGCCCGATACGGGCACTGTCGTATATCTGCCCGAGGATTTCCAGTTCATCATTGTATTTCCGGAAATAATCGGCATGGGTCACCGGCAGCAGCTGTCCATGAACACGTCTGTCTTGCCTCTTGCCAACGAAGTGAATATGGGAGCTATGTCCGCATTCAAAAGTTCTATTCTGTATCCTTGCTCCGAGAGAATCTCCTTGGCCAGATAGGTGACCGCTATCCCTTCGGCCCAGTTCGCATAGGCTATACGGATTTTCTTGTCAGAAATGTTTCCGCATGAGAAGAATATCGTGACAGCCAATAAGACTGTAAAAAAAATCGTTCTGTTTCTCATAATCATTCTGTCTTTTATATGTTTTTTTACTCCTTTTATTTTCTTCGTGCTATTCCCTGCGTGATCCGGTCAAGCACGATAGCCAGTATCACGACAGCGATCCCCCCTTCGAATCCCATGCCAATCTTCATCTGGGTAATGCCTTTCAATACTATTTCCCCCAAACCTCCGGCTGATATCATGGCGGCTACCACTACCATGGAGAGCGACATCATGATGGTCTGGTTGACACCGGCAAGAATAGTTGGCAACGCCAGCGGTAATTGTACCTTGTAGAGCAGCTGCCAAGAAGTGGCTCCAAAAGACCGGGCGGCCTCCACCACATTTTTCGGCACCTGACGGATACCCAATGCGGTGAGCCTTGCTACCGGAGGCATGGCGAAAATGATCGTGGCAAAGGCTCCCGGCACTGTCCCCAGCCCGAAAAAGAGCACTGCCGGTATCAGATAGACAAAGGCCGGCATAGTCTGCATACAATCAAGTACCGGCAGCATGACTTTGTTGCAACGTCTGCTGCCCGCCATCCAGATCCCCAGAGGGATTCCCAGCAGCAGCGCCATGCCGGTGGAGGAAAGTACCAGAGCCAGGGTCTGCATGGTCTCCTCCCAGAGTCCCATCCGTAAACGAGTGACAGACCCAAGAGGGTAAACAGGCCTGTACCCCGGCCACTTTTATACCATGCCATAAAGGAGAGGATTGCAATGGGGATATAAAAGGGCATTCCAAGCAGGACATGCAGGATCCAGTCAATGATTCCTTCCACTGCTAGACCCAGCAAGTCAAAAAAAGCCGCTCCATGTTCAGTCAGCCATTCCACGGCCGATTCGATATATTTTCCTATTTCTATCATAATTCTATTGCATTTTGAATGATTTCATTAATTTCTTTTCTGTCTTTGCCCGTCACCTCAATAATGAGTGACGCGAGCGGTACCATCCCTTCGAACTCCCGTTTCTCATTGACCACCCAAATGGGGGAGTTGGTCTTCGTCATCAGGGGAAGTATGTCCTCCACCACAGTGTCACTTAATACGGAATGTACCTCTTTCTTGATCACAGGGTCTATATGCAGGATATGCTCCTTGCGCAGTCTGAGAAGATCTTCCAGGCGGACCTCGCCTACCAGTATACCATCCGGGTCCACTACAGGCAACACAGTTGTCTTCCGTTCTCTCATCTTCCGGGTCAACACCTCCGGTCCTTCTTTTCCCAACCTTGCCACCATAGGCTTGTCCACCATGATGGCGGCGGCAGTGACAATCCTGCTGCGGTCCACATTTTCCACAAAACACCTCACATACTCATTGGCGGGGGAGGTCAGTATCTCCTCGGAGGTGCCGGTTTGCTGTATCTCCCCATCGCGCATGATAGCGATACGGTCACCCAGCTTGACAGCCTCCTCCAGGTCGTGTGTGATAAATACGATGGTTTTTTTCATTTTTGACTGCAAGGCCAGCAGCTCGTCCTGCATCTGTACCCGTATCAGCGGGTCCAGAGCGGAGAAGGCCTCGTCCATCAGCAGGACTTCCGGATCGTTGGCCAGGGCACGTGCCAATCCCACCCGTTGTTGCATGCCCCCGGACAGTTCGCTGACCTTCAAGTCAGCGTATCCGTCCAGCCCGACCAGACGCATGCTTTCCGCCGCCTTTAGTTCACGTTCCCTCTTCTCCACTCCCTGCAGTTCAAGCCCGAAAGCGATATTCTGCAATACGGTATAATGGGGCAGCAGCCCGAAATGCTGGAATACCATCGCCAGTTCCTTCCGACGCAGGGAACGCAACCGTTCCACTGGCATTCCGGCGATATCCTCACCGTTGATCAGAATCTCACCGGAGGTAGGCCTGTTCAGCCGGTTGATGCATCTGAGCAGGCTTGACTTTCCGCTTCCCGAGAGTCCCATGATCACAAATATCTCACCCTCCCGGACAGAGAGGCTGGCATTGTTCACGGCAATCGTGCATCCGGTTTCCTTCAATATCTCATTTTTACTCTTTCCTTTTTTCAGCATTCTGAAAGCCTTGCTTCTTTCAGAGCCGAAAATCAAATACAAATCCCTGATTTCAATTTTGTTCTTATCCATAATCCTTTAAAAATAATATCCTATATTTATATTGAATCTGACATTCCAGTTGTCTTCCGTCCCTCGGGCGAAAGCTTCATCCCATATATCCCCCAGCCATGCGTGTTCCTTCCCACGGCATAGTCGATGTAGGCGAAGACCTTTCCCATCGCCAAAGAACACCCCGTCACGTTCTCCAGGCTGTCATTAAACCCGGCAACGCGTTTGTTGAGTAGGCTGAAATCATTGTACAGGCAGATATCGTCCAGAAACAACCTGTTCACGGGAATCCGGTAGGACAATGACACCGTATATATATCCGCCCTGGAAGCGATTCGGTAAGACGATCCGTAAGCCGCCATTGTCACCAGATGTCTGTCTTCCCCTGGAGCCGTACGGGTCTGAGATTATAGTTGGTATACTGCATTTTAAGGTTCCACCGTCGATAGTCGGCTACATAGTGCAGGGCAAAAGCGGTACGGAGTCCCGTCTTCCGTGTGTCCATATTATATAGCCACCCACCAGTACCGAACCTCCGAGCCGCTGTCTCCACAAGTTTCCGAAATGATATACCACCCGGAAATTGCCCTGATGCGCCTCCTTGTCACGTCCGGCGATGTCATAGGCATAACGGCTGGCGGACAGTTCTGAGTCTCCGCCAGTCCCGGAAAGATCGGCATTCTGGAAATAGGCGAACGACAATTCCCAGCGGTCTTTATAGAAGAGGTATTTTATCCCCATGTCCGCATCGTCCTCGAGACCGGCATAATAGTTCAGATTGAAGAAATAATTGTTACCCGTATAAGGCAGGATACCGAAAGGGACCGTTGTCAGGCCTATTTGTAACCGATGTGAATCACTGAAACGATAGCCTATCCAGCCCTCTCTGAGCATCCTGCCTCCCGAGGAGGAAGGATAGAAACGGTAATCCGCCGCTAAATCAAATTTCTTGTAAGAAGCGTTCACGTTCAGACGGAACACGTCGAAGTCGAATTCTCCGCCACGATTCCGGTTTTCAGGTTTCCAGTCCGAGTAATTGTAGTTGAAACGGAGTGCGCCTCCTATCTTCAACATTGGTTTTTCCTGCGCCGCCAAAGGTGAAACGGCGATTATTGCCCCAAAGAATGGCAACAGCAAACTTTCTTTATATCGCATAAAGTCACGTTTTGACAGGGGTATTTGTCCAACACCCCACAATGGTTTATAAAATGATTTTTCTTTAAGCAGGACCTGTGTGATTTTTAAGAGGAGGATGAAAAATATCCGATGCGCAAAAAAGAATTTATGTGCTAAAAAACAGTAAATTAGAGCCTGCTATTTTTACAAATATATGAAAAACAAATGGATATACCAAATTTTATTCAAATGGAAATTTGGAAAGTTTGTGATAACATAAGCGGAACAGCTGCATTTTTGTTAATATCATTTTACACGAAACAGCTTTAGATATTATATTCTACAGTTTCACGGATATTGCTCTGCCTAATAAATGCAGCATATCCTAAAATTTTATTCAAATTAAAAAGTCTTTCTCTAAAATATCTCCTATTTAGATAAATAACCACTAGATTGTTCCTTCAGAGAGAAATATTATAATATGAAGGTATGTCAAATTAAACTGCCTCCAAAAGTTTTATGTCTAACTTTTGAGGGCAGCTCATCCATTGTGACACACCTTCATATTAAAAGATAGCGATTCTACAAAAGTATGTAATTCTACCATATCATTCTTTGTCTTTCACGCACCTTATGTATCCTGTGGCATTGTCATCACTTTCATTGTAAACATGAAATTTTCGGACTCCACCTATTTTCTCAAAAGCTTTCAAATACTTTCCATCTTCCGTCCATGTCGAGACAAAGAACCTATTGACACCATCCGCCAAAGTTTTTGTATCGTAAGTGTCAGCTATCAATTGCATATCCCGCACTGTAGGCATCCTCCAATGTTTTACTCCTTTCTCTGTATAATTCTCACACGGACTTGTACCTTGCTGCAACATCTTTTTAAGTTCACTCATCGTGTAGGGGCCCAGGTTCTTTTCTGAGACATAAAAACTCCGGTAGGGTAATGAAACATCATCTTTAAAATAATGCTTTGGGATTTCTCCATGCTCGACAAATTGTCCCGGCAAACGCATGGTCCTATTGTTCAGATTATTGTTGTATACATATGCAGGTGAGGAAGCTGTGGCTGGTATATTATTGGAAATTGTGTGCATCCCTGATCATCGTAATGCGCACCGGGAATCTGTCCCAACGAGCGTACGCACCGCAAATTATAGCCATTTTTCTTATCTCCTCCTGAAGCAGGATTCCAGTCAGCCCCGATACTGAACCCTTCCTCGCTCCATAAGAAATAGGGAAACCTCCCATTGTTTATGTTTCCTGGTGAGGAACTGACATACCACCGGTGCTGCCTTATTCCCGAATGGTCATCTTCCTGATACAGACGGACGCTTTCCGGCAGCCCCTTGTCCCCCAAGGCAAGGTCTATCAACTGTATGGCACTGGAACATACCAGCGCACCTCATCCAGGTCGATTTTGCCATTACGGTTTAGATCCCTGTTGCGATAAAGGCAGGCATAGAAAGGGTTCCTTTTTTTATCATTGGGGGCATACAGCTGGTCGTTCCAGTTTCCCCCGTGTAGGTCCGCCCAATTGCCAAAATTTCCGTTATTATGATAACTGAAACAGTTGCTCCATCCGGCAAAGTATCTCCATTCTTCATTGGAAATATTGAACTCCGGTAAAAGAGCATTTCCTGTCTCGTTGACAGATTCCGTACCGAATGCGTAATAGGGCTCGGCCTCTCTGGAATCATAGACGGTATATATGGGATTCTGCCGAACCGAGAGTAATGGTTGGTCATAATAGACAGACTGGCCGTCAACACTTGTTCTTTTCTGAAGAGCGATTGTCAGTTCTCGGGGGAATGTGTTAACGAATTTGCTCCAATGAACAGGTGAACCAGTCAAAGGGTCAGTTTCATAAAAATATTCATCAAAATATACCGTAATATATGCTTCGTGCCTGTCGTATGAGAATATTGTCTCGGATTCACTGTAACGGTTTGGGTAGTTTTGTAGAAGCCATAACCAGTTCTTTTGCAGGATATCCAATATTTCTTTCAGGGACTTTATCGGATTTCCGACACCATTCGCCGGATACCTGTTCAGTTGGTCTTGTGTTCCCGCATAATAATATTTCTTTCCAAACCAGGTGGACATAGAATTGCACCTGAATGTAACCCAGGAACACAATTTTTCATATTTAGGGTTTTGTTTCAAATCCTCCAATGAAAACCTCTCAGTCCCGAACGGTGTCTTCACTATGCAAGTGATACCTTGGAGATTCATTCTCCGAATTCCTGCTCAGTCAATTTCAGCAGACGTTGCTCATAGTGTGCATCGATCTCCCATTGGTTCTGCACTTCCGTAACAACACCCTCCGTTCCCGGATGCCTTTCCGAGTCCGGATTACCTTCAGGATCCTTCCTTACTGCTTCCACATAGATGTCATTCACCCCTCTCACCCTAATATTATAGATATAGTGCGTGTTGCGTTCTATCTTATAATCATTGACGATCTGTATTGTCAGTATATCCCAATGGGATAGTATATTTGACATTTCCTGCAACCATCGTTGGCTCTCCCTCTTTTCGAGGCCCGTTGTATTCCCCCTCAATGACCACATAGGTTACCTGTTCCGGAGCATTCATGAATTCCCCGTTAGTCTTTTGGTAATCATTTCCAGTTTTCTTACGTAATGCACGCTTCCTGTATCCACGGTCCCCCGATTCCGTTATTTTAGATTGGGGCTCCAAAAGGCTTTCCAGTTGATAGAAAGTAAACCTGTCACCATATCCGGTACCTGCGAATTTCTGATCTTTTTCCATAAAGTAATCCCTTTGCTCCAAAGAAGACGTACTTGCCGGTCTGAGTAGATAGGTTTTGGATGGTATATTGATCACGTGCCAGACAGTGGGAATAAAACCGGGACTGTCAATTATTCTAAACTCCACTTTTGCCATCAGCCTGTGCAGGGGAATGGTGATGGCATTGGCTCCACCTGTGTTGTTCAATGTGATATCCGTCACATCTGTACACATGAGAAAAAGCTCGTCTTCCGATAATGTTCCGGTCTCTTTGTCCGATGCCAGAAATGCGGTCCGCTGCTGCAAGTCCTCTAGAGTATTGATGGCATCAAGCTCTTCCTTGGTAATTCTTATTCGCTGTTTTACATCTGAGACATCAGCCTTATATTGCGAGAGCCACCACTTTCTTATTTCCGGCCGTCATGTCTGACAATCTTACCTTATATCCTTCATCAGTCTTAACCAATTGGTCTCCGGTACAATATACGCTTGCCTCTTTATTGCCATTTTCCGCATTAAAGAGAAACATGTACAAGTTCTCCACTTTCTGTTCCTGAGTTGGAGTCGCCCACGAACGTGTCTGAATGACAGTATGTCCAGATACTGAAAAGGTCAGATATCCGGTATCTCCCTTCACAAAATCACCCGTATTTTCGTCCTCACAACCGGAAAGGACGGAAACCACCCCGAGCATCCCCGGAATTGAGAGACATATGATGAAAATATGCAGGAGTGAGAACTTATATTGCTTGATAGATTTCATTGTCATCGTTTTCATAAGCCATAAATAACTTTATTGAAAGTCGGGAATATTCGTTTCTCTCGTCTTCCAAGGTTCGATTCTATAAATAAGATCCTGCTCAATGCTTGCAGGAAGGATGAGGAAAACGCGGTAATCCCTATTAGGGTAGATGGCACCGTCATATTTCAGGCCATTGCCTTTCTCTCCTATGTCAATGAGATACTCCCGAATTTTTACTGGTTGCGCTTCCCCCTCGTAATAACCTATTTTAAGAAGCAGTTTTGGATGGGGCAGTTTCGCCTGCCATGCGTTCTCCCGTGGCAGATAAGGAGCAAGGTACTGTGGAAATACCAGTTCATAACCTTCCTGCCTTAAAATGGCATCATAATCAATACCGCCTGAAGGACCGCTTTTCACAGGTGCCTGCCGGATGGCTCTTTCAGAGGAAGGATAAGCATAGTTATACCCGTAAGAATACGAACCCGCCTTTTCTGCCAAAACACCTTTTAAAGCACTTTGTCCCAAGCCTGCTTCTGCATCGTCCTCACGGAAGGAAGGTGATGTAACAACGGGAAAATACAGGAATGCGACCGCCTCCAGGCAGGCTTTCCCCTTGTGGTCGGAAGTGGACGCGATGAAAAACTTGAATCTTGGAAAGTCCCTGTATAATGGAATGGCAAGCGATTGGGACGGAATATCTTTAGAGACGGGAATCACCGTAGCGGTCAGTTTCCCTGAGACTGTAAACAGGGGGGCCTTGTTACCGATACCCAAAATAGGATTGGTCCACGGGTTGCTGTTCAGGTTATACCAGACACATCCTTTCCGGAGTTTCCGGTACCGGAAGCGCCGTTGTAGTATGCTTCTGAAGGGATTGTATAAGTATCGCCTGATTTTTCAAAGAAAACCGGAAAACCGGCATTCCGGAAATCATCCATTTGTACATCCTGCTGGAAAATAGAGTGAAAGTCCCACGGCATTCGGGGGTGCAAGGTGCCGGCAGAGGTATAATAAGGAATCTCGGGAGAGCCGGGAAACTGGTTGGAGACATACAGGGCATAAAAGTCTGTTTCACCTGCCGGAATGCGGACTTTGGTCCTGTAAGTTCCGTTTCCTTCCAGAATGAACGGAGTCAGCTTGCTGTAAACATATTTTTGCTGCTCCCGACTGTATATCATCAGCGCCACGCTCGGAGTAGATCCTTCTTGCGGGAACAACTCGCCGTTGATAAACCACTTGTCCGAACTGTCATGCAAGAATCCCCCGGCAGAAATAGCACGTGTATCCAGACTCAAGCTGACGGTTGCCATGCCGTCATCAGGCATGACCGGATTCTCAGCAGACCGTTCGCATGAACAAAACAAAGACAGGACAAGAACCGGTACAACCGCACGGCGGTACGTCTGTCTTGTTAATTTCTTATATAAGTTATACATTTTCATTCTATTCAATAGGTTATCGGAACAACATCAACAGACTCCCAAGGTTTCACGCTTATGCTTAGAGAATACGGATTTTGGCGGAAAAACAACGGCAGCACAGCCTCCTGTCGTCCTGTTATGCATATCCGGTCATGATACTGCGCGATATATTGCGCCACGCCCACGGTACAAAGAGTGTCTTCTCCTTTCATTAACCGGATTGCTATCGGATCACCATCATCGAAACGCAAGGTATTGAAGTCCAGAATAAAACAGCCTTTCTCTTTCACAGCAATAAAGGGAATGTCAAAAGAAGTGATACCACTCCTTTTCCCGGAAAAAGAAAGGCGGGAAGTCAGAGGTTCCATAACCAGATGAAAGCCTTCCCCGTTGTTCTGTCCAAACCAAAGTCCGGCATCCTCCTCCGTATCAGGAAGTACCACCGCATGAATTTGTACATGCTGAGAATAAAGTTTTAACACATCGTGGGAATCATGCATGGCTTTCGAGGTTATGATGGTCTCACCCAGGTACAGTTTGTCGAATGTTCCTACAGCATGCCCGTCCTTTTCTGACAGTTCGGGACGGGATATGGACGCTGTCTGATAATTGCTGTCTTTATTTATGAGAGTTTCCTCCAAAGCATTGCCCACAGCCACCACCTTGTAACTCCCCTCGGGAAGCCTGACTTCTAAATTGGAAAATATCCGTTCTCTCTCCAAATGATGCTTTTCTACAAGTGCTCCACTTCCAGCATCAAAAATAAAGACCTCGATACCATCCACATATTCCTGTAGATGTTCCCTGTTGTCATCTGCCTGATAGGAGAAAGTTACTGTATTGCCAAAGCACCCGTCCAAATTATCATAGACTCTGTTGCAGGCCATCAGAAGATATAACGTGCCCATCAGCCCCAACCACGTGGATATGTATCTTATGTTCATAATTTATGGTAATGGTTATAAAACGAAACAACAACCTTCCACATGTGGAGATCATATGCTTCCTGTATTCTGATAAAAAATGGAGGGGACAGGCTACCCCCTCCCGAAAAATGCCGGGGATTCCGCTTTTATTAGAAAAGACAAAAATCCCGTCTGGCAAACTGTCTGCAAATATCTACCTGTTAGTCAAGGATAGGGAAAACATTTACTGCTGTCCACGGTTCAACCTCTACACGTACGATAACATTCACATTTTCATCAACAAAATCATCTCCACCTTGAGGATCAGGAGCTACACCTTCAGGGATGGTGGGATCTACATCTACCAGAATACCATTATTATTATTCACTTTGGACAAATCAATATTCAATAATTTTCCAGCCTTGTTCTTAGTGGCGTCCAATGCGGTTGCCTGGCCTTCAGTGCCCGTATAGGCATTGATGTTAAGGAAACGACGATTAGCGCTTACTTTCCCGCCTTCTTTAAAGATAAAGTGCAAAGTCGGTGCATTCCCATTTTTACCATAATCGGTTACCTTGTCTGTAAAAAAGTTGAAAGCGGCTGCTTTTTGCCCTTTAAAATCAAAACCGTTTGTATTGTAATAGGATGCAGCTGAAGACAAATCTGTTTTTCCATCCGGCATGAATGTTCCATCTGCAAATTTATATCTATCACCGGCATAAGTTTTGGCGTACATTAACGTATTTGAGGTTTGATCCAAAACATGAAATTTGTCATAGAAGCGGTTCATCACTATACCGGTGTTCTCTGCGGTAACGTCTACAACTTGAAAATATTTGTCCCACTCTGTCTCTTGGGGAGATTTTCCGGTTTTCTGATCGTATTTGCCAACAGCTGCTACAAAAGCTGCCAATGCGTCACCGGGTTGCTTTCCAGTGTTTTTTTGCAACCAATCCTTTTGCCATTGTTCTGCTGCCTGCTGGCCACCCTGCTTCCATTCAATTTTACTAAATTTCGTACCGAGTACCTGAAAACGGTTCATGTTACCTTTTAAAATAAACTCGGCGACTTTAACCGTTCTTTGATCATCCAGAGGATCTACCCCATACGGTTCTTGACCTGCCGGAGACAGAGGTTTTGTTTCTGCATAAATGACGTCACCAATTAGTGATTTAAGCTCATAATCTGCAACTTGAGCAACCGGTGTCTTTTCAGTTGCGATGTGACCTTGTGGGTTGCAGATAACCAAAGCTCTCTGTGTCTTTTTATCTACATTTTTAAATTTGTATCCACCCGGATTTGCTTGAGAAGAAACAGCTGTTGTATTAACCAGCTTGGACCAGTTTGCGTCATTCTTTACAAACTCTTCAGCTACGGTTATATTTCCCTCATGGTCTATCAGATAGACATGTACCTTTTCCAAACTGGCGGCAGCCTGGTCCTCCACTTTATCCTGCAACCCCCCCATGGCTGCACGGGTGCCCACCTGAATGGTGTTAAGTGACACTATTACATCTACGGGTTGGTTGCCCGTCTCCAATGTGGGATTGTCTTCATTGTTACATGCTGCAAACAACATCAGGGAGGCTGCAGCGAAATACTTCATTACTTTCATAATCGCATTTAATTTTAATTAATACTAATTTTAAGTTATGACTAAAATCGTCCTTTCATTTTTGTATTGAACCAGACAGACGTTTTGCATGGATATTGCCCTTTTCAAGGGCTTCCTTAAGGATTTGTTCCGCTTGCTGCCAGTCACCCTTCATGTTATGGCTATTGCCATAGGAAAGAGAGCACGGCTGTCATATCTTATCGGCTCAAGTACCGTAATGCCCCATCCGCGTCCCTGTTATATTTCAGTAGCGCATTGGCATAGTTCAAAGCTGCCACGACATCCCCGGGAAACTGCTCATATGCTTTTTTATACACAGGGACAGGAACCTTTCCCTTGGAAGCGTACATTTTAGCAAGCAGGAACATTTCATGCAGACTCATACAGTCTGGTTTCATTTCAAAGATATCGGGAAGTTCCTCCATAGTATAGGGCCTTATATCAAGCTCAGGCTGAAAGTGGTCCGTCTCAGTCCGGGGTAGAAATCCTTTAACAGTGTATCGTAAATTTTCCATCATCCAATTTTCGGATAGCAGACTCACGTTCGACATCGTTTCGATAGCGGTCAATAATGGACAGTAGTTCTTCCTTATAAGGCAAGGAAGAGGACATTATGATATTTCTCAGTCCTTCCCAATCTTCCCCGACACCTCCGGGATATAAACCGGCACTTTCTTCAGTGAAGGATACCTGCAGTAAACATACTCTGAGAGGGTCCGGGTCCGTCTTTGTGCCAAGGCTCTATTATAGTCGAATTCTCCTTCAGGAGATGCATAACCTTTTATGTGCACTGTTTTCAGGATCGCACCTTTGATGTTCAGGTTTTCCGAGATGAATTTTTCCAGCCTGATGAGTTCCTGACTATTATCTGCAAACTGTTTTTGCAGGTCATGGCGTGCCACGGGGAAAGTCACCTTACAGTCGAAGGAATCCTCGTAGCACTTAACCAATACTTTTTCCGGTTCTATAAAATTGTAGACATAGTCTTTCTCTGTAAAAAGTGGAATGTTGGCTCTCAATGCCAAAACCTCATGCTTTCTGACACCACACTCGGCACACCCATATGACCGCTCCCTTACAACGAGCCGTCCGTCTGCCATCCATCTCTCAAAAGGAATGTTCTTTTTGAATAATAAGGGGATTTCTCCCAGTTTTTCGAAAGAGATCACTTTCCCACAAGCTGCCTCGTCCCCGGTCAAGTTATGCAATGCCTTTCGGCGATTGATTACCTTGTATCTTTTCTTTCCGGCTATACAGATATGATCCAAAAGTACACTGTCTTTGCCATCCGCAGACATATAAACCGGAGAGATGCAAATGATTTCCTGCTTTTTCTGTTTAACCAGAGGAACAATGCTGAGAATTATATCTATCTTATTTCCGCTTGTGCTACGCTCTACACGACTTTTGGAATAATCCCAGCCCGACCCGTTAACAGCCGGAAAGGCCTCCTGTGCCTGATTCAAGGCAGGGAACCAAATCAGGCACCCCATAATAAATTGTTTTTTATAATATTGTAATAATTTCATTGATATAGTTTTTATATTTTGAAATACAGGAAAGGGAACGATATGTGAACAGCTACTTTAACAGGTAGATAATGGAAATAGCAGCCTTGGTGGGGCCAATGTAATCCGAGCTACCCGTGCCCAGCTTCTTACCACAGGTGGTACACTTGTACTTGTCATAGCGGGCGTGTATATAACCGACACCTAACGAGGCCTCCATATTGAAACGGCTGGAGATTATCCATTGGTAGCCAGCACTCAACCCGCCCCCCAGAAAATATCCCTCGTAACGATGCTTGCTCATCTTTCCATCCCCATTCTGCAGGACAAATGGGATATTAACACCTCCAACGTTCATTTGCCCCCCATGCATGTGAACTCCGAAGAACCAGCCGTTGAAGACATCGCATGTCCAGTAGCGAAGCTCGGGCTGAACCAGCCAATGACTGATTTTTTTCGTCCTGTAATGGGAGGAGGTAGCATCCTGGGTGTAGAAAAAGAAGTTCATCCCGACCTGGGTGTCCAATGTCCATTTCCGGCCTATTGAGAGCTCAAGGGAGAGATTGGGAGTTTTCAAGGCGTCATAAGCCAAATTGTTCTTAAGGCCACTTTCTGAGAAAAGCCCTCCACTGAACAACATAAAAAAAACAAGAAGAAAAAAATACTTCATAATACCATTACTTTTACTTTATTAGTCAACATTATCCGGCATAAAAATGAATGCGGGAACCCTCCCGTCCGCAATTGTCTTTTTCATGACCTCAACTTTATCTCTTTAATTATACATTCTCACTATTTCCACTCTCTCCCATAGAGAGTGGAAAATATGAAGCAACAAGCAAACGGGATACGTATATAGGTACCTAAGGGCGTCCGGAGTGAAAGCGAAAATGATTATTTACTATATAACTATTTGAATGTTAATGCATAGTCTTTACATTCAAGTTTAAAAGCAGAAACAATGAAGCTATTTTACTTGACGGAACACACATCGTGTTATAATTACTTCAAATTTATAGAGGAAGGATTCCGGTACTATAAATTTGACACAGGGTTGAATCATGAGGAAAAACTGACAAAAGATTGTATCCTGTTTGTTGTGAAAGGAAGTTTATGTATTTCGTATAGAGGACACGAAATGCTTGTCCGAGAAGGAAAAATGATCTTTTTTTGTCGTGACAGTCTCTTTAACACATATTCATTGGAACCGTGTGAAGTCGTGGCGGCTATATTTGAGGGCGGGATATGGCCATGCCAAAAGGCTTCTTTCTCTGAGTTGTATCACCTGAAAGATATAGTTGAATATAGCATGGAACCTCTTGAAATAAGAGACCGGCTACATAAATTTCTTGGACTTCTGATATGCTATTTGGAAGACGGAGCGAACTGTATTCATTTTCATGAAACTAAACTCAGGGAACTTTTTTGGAATATTCGTTTTTATTATTCCAGGCAGGAACTGGCTCTTTTTTTCTATACTATTATAGGCCGGTCGCAGGATTTCAAGAATAAAGTTTTAAACAGTTGTGGAAAATGTAGGACAGTGAAAGATATGGCGTCAACCTGCAGTATGTCTTTGTCCGCCTTTAAAAGACAGTTCATGTTGGAATTTGGGGAAGCCCGACTGCATGGATGCAGAAACAGCTGTTGGGGGAAATAAAGTACAAACTTTCAGTTACAGATCTACCGTTGGGGACCATCGCCAATGAACTGGAGTTCTCCTCCCTTGCGTATTTCTCCAAATATTGTAAAAGATGTCTCGGATATTCTCCCACAGAGTTAAGACAGAGGATGAAAAGCGGACAAAAAAACGCTAGAAAAGAACGGGAAGAATGAATTTGCAAAATATAGAGCCAAAAAGGAAACAACAGTCTGAAGCTACCTACCTAACTTTGCAACGCTTCATGAAAGGTAAAAAATGCACCATTTTTATGTATACCATAAGTGTTGCTTCATATTTTCCACTCTCTATGGGAGAGAGTGAAGATGTGAAAGCAAATATATGGATTTTTTTCAT
>ENA-OQAZ01000447-OQAZ01000447.1-human-gut-metagenome-genome-assembly--contig:-NODE-447-length-23194-cov-4.154593_pt1 | contig 23194 bp, 29 predicted proteins | sample MGYA00242737_ERZ504531 | MGnify/ENA primary metagenome ERZ504531 (study PRJEB26092, sample SAMD00036244) | human gut metagenome | host: Homo sapiens | study: EMG produced TPA metagenomics assembly of... | reverse complement strand
CAACAAACAACTGCAAAAGCTTGCAGGAAGTTTAAGTTAAAAGGTAAGAAACCACTCTGGTAGCATGTGATGTTTACGTCCGGCTGCAATTAAGCAGTTGGAGATCAACGCAGAGAAGCAGGCGTAGAGATGTTCTCCATGGGAGACAAGAATAAGCCGGCGGATATTGCGAAGGCAGCAGTTGAGCATGCAGCAAAGAATGGTAACAATATTGTGATCCTTGATACTGCAGGACGTCTTCATGTAGATGAAGATATGATGGCAGAGCTTCAGGAGATCAAGGAAGTTGTGGAAGTTCATCAGACCATCCTGTTGTCGATGCGATGACCGGACAGGATGCGGTGAATGTAGCAAGTTCCTTTAACGATAAGATTGGAATCGACGGTGTGATCGTCACAAAGCTTGACGGAGATACACGAGGCGGTGCTGCGCTGTCTATCAAGGCAGTGACAGGAAGACCGATCCTTTATGTCGGCATGGGAGAGAAGCTTTCAGATCTGGAGCAGTTTTATCCGGACAGAATGGCATCCCGAATTCTGGGAATGGGAGATGTCCTTTCCCTGATTGAGAAGGCAGGCGCTGAGCTTGATGAAGAGAAAGCCAAGAAGATGGCTGATAAGATGAAGAAAGCTCAGTTTGACTTTGAAGATTATCTTGACAGTATGGAACAGATGCGTAAGATGGGCGGTTTGTCCAGCATCATGGGAATGCTGCCTGGAATGGGTAATCTCGGAGGTAAGATGCCTGATCTTGATTCCGAAGAGAATGAGAAGAAGATGGCTCAGATGGAAGCAATCATCTACTCCATGACTTTGGAAGAGAGAAGAAACCCGGATCTGCTGAATCCATCCAGAAAGCACAGAATTGCCAAGGGTGCAGGTGTGGATATTGCAGATGTGAACCGTATGGTAAAACAGTTCAACGAATCCAGAAAGATGATGAAGAAACTTCCTGGAATGATGGGTGGCAAAGGTGGAAAAAGGGGCAAATTCAAGCTTCCCTTTTGACATATAAATGAAACAATAACAAAAAATTAAGAAAAATTATGAGGTGAAAAAAATGGCAGTAAAGATCAGATTAAAGAGAATGGGACAGAAGAAGGCTCCTTTTTACAGAATCGTAGTAGCAGATTCTAGATCTCCAAGAGACGGAAGATTCATCGAGGAAATCGGAACATACGATCCGAACCTTGAGCCAAGCGCAATCAAAGTAGACGAGGAAGCAGCTAAGAAATGGCTCAACAATGGTGCTCAGCCAACAGAAGTTGTTGGAAAGATCTTCAAAGCAGCAGGAATCGAGAAATAATCGAATCTGTATGAGTAATGTCTGTAGCTGAGTGATCAGCTGCAGATAAATAACGATGTCTCCGCGGAGGGCGAGTATCATGAAAGAATTAGTTGAAGTTATTGCAAAGGCACTGGTAGATCAGCCGGATGAAGTCTCAGTTACTGAGAAAAAGGAAGGCAGAACTACTGTACTGGAACTTCATGTAGCAGATGGCGACATGGGTAAAGTGATCGGTAAGCAGGGTCGTATTGCAAAAGCAATCCGTTCTGTTGTTAAGGCAGCAGCAACAAAGGAAGACAAGAAAGTCGTTGTCGATATTGTTTAAGAACAGTATCAGGACGAAAGAAAAAAGTAACAGAGTCATTGCTTGGTAAAGCAGGGCTTAAAAAAGGGACAGCCTTCATAAAGAAGAGACTGCCCCTTTCTTTTTACGTGAGCAACGAGTCAAAGTCCGTGCTTGCACGAGACCTTGGCGACTGCCGCGATAACTTGAGAAACTCGCGAAGTGTGTTTCTCATAGTTTCATAAGAAAGGAATCAGGAATGGAACAATTTCTTCAGGTGGGAGTGATTTCTTCCACACATGGTCTGCGTGGTGAAGTTAAGGTATTCCCGACAACGGATGATGCTGCGCGTTTTCAGACATTGAAAAATGTTGTCCTTGATACAGGAAGGGAAAAGTTGGATCTTGAGATTCAGTCTGTTCGTTTTTTCAAGCAATTTGTAATTGTGAAATTCAAGGGTATTGATAATATCAATGATATTGAAAAATATAAAGGAAAAAGTCTCTTTGTAACAAGAGAAAATGCTGTCGAACTGGAAGAGGACGAGTATTATATCGGTGATCTGATCGGTATGGAGGTCTATACAGATGACAGTGAGGAACGCTTTGGAGTACTCAAAGACGTGATGGAGACAGGAGCAAACGAAGTGTATATCATTACTTCTGAGAATCACGGAGAAGTGCTGCTTCCTGCAATTCACGAGTGTATTTTGGATATTGATGTAGAAGCGAAGAAGATGAAAGTGCATCTGATGGAGGGATTACTGTAATGAATTTCCATGTATTGACTTTATTTCCGGAGATGATCGAGCAAGGTGTGAATACAAGTATTACAGGCCGTGCAATCAACAATGGACTTCTTTCGATCAATGCAGTGAATATCCGTGATTATGCATTTAATAAGCATAACAGTGTGGATGATTATCCATATGGCGGCGGTGCAGGCATGTTGATGCAGGCAGAACCGGTGTATCTGGCTTATGAGGCTGTGAAAGAGCAGATCGACAAGAGAAAAGCAGGAGAACATCAAGTCGGAAGAAGTCACGTCAACGGAACCAGCGGATTGTTCTGAAGTGCGCAACAGTGATTTGCAGGATGAAAATTCGAAGAAGCGTCCACTGCGTGTAGTCTATCTCTCTCCACAGGGAGATGTATTTAACCAGAAGATGGCAGAGGAGATGGCTCAGGAGGAAGACCTTGTGTTGCTTTGCGGTCATTATGAAGGAATCGACGAACGCGTTCTGGAAGAAATCGTGACAGATTATGTTTCCATCGGAGATTATGTACTGACCGGAGGCGAGCTTCCGGCAATGGTCATGATCGATACGATCTCAAGACTGGTTCCGGGAGTGCTTCACAATGATGTCTCAGCAGAATTTGAGTCATTTCAGGATAATCTTCTGGAGTATCCGCAGTATTCCAGACCGGAAGAGTGGAGAGGGAAGAAAGTTCCGCCCATCCTTCTGTCCGGACATCATGCGAATATTGAAAAATGGAGAAGAGAGCAGTCAATCCTTCGTACAATGGAGCGACGCCCGGATCTTCTCAAGGAGAGCAATCTGACGGATAAAGAGAAGAAATGGATCCGCCAGGTGAAACGGGAACGCAAAGAAGCAGAAAAAATGAAATAGGGACTTGAAAAAAGCCCGGAAATATGGTAAACTACAAAAGTTGTGAAAAGAAGCGCGATGGTCCTCTGGCACAAAAGTGAAGTGTTAAGAACGTCAAATATTAAGGAGGTCACACAAAATGAACGAAATCATTAGAAAAATCGAAGCAGAACAGTTAAAGGAGAACGCACCTGAATTTCATGTTGGTGATACAGTAAAAGTATATGCCAAGATCAAAGAGGGTAACCGCGAAAGAATCCAGGTTTTCGAAGGAACAGTCCTGAAAAGACAGGGTGGCGGAGCAAGAGAGACTTTCACAGTAAGAAAGACATCTAACGGAATCGGTGTTGAGAAGACATGGCCGGTACATTCTCCACATGTTGAGAGAGTAGAAGTTGTTCGCAGAGGTAAAGTAAGAAGAGCGAAACTGAACTACTTAAGACAGCGTGTTGGTAAAGCTGCTAAGGTAAAAGAATTAGTAAAATAGTAACTATGAGAGGGACAATTACAGAACTTGTATATTGTCCCTTTTCTTATAGCTTACGCGAGCAATGAGCCAAAGTCCGTGCTTGCACGAGACCTTGGTGACTGCCGCGATAATTTGAGAAACTCGCGGAGCGTGTTTCTCATAGTTGGGAAGGAAAATAAGGAACCTATGGGCAGAATCTGAGTTTTCGAAAGAATAACAGAAGAAAGAAAAAGAAGAAGCCGCAGATGAAGAAGAAAAACCATCTGAAATTTACAAACCGAAGTAAGAAATTAAAGTTTGAAAAGAAGAATTATCATATAACAAAGAATTCTTTGATTCTTGCAGGAGAGATACTATGTGTTTGTCTGGTGGCAGTACTTTTGATTGCATTTTTCGGGCATCGTGTAAGCAATGCAGGAGATGCCATGAGTCCGACAATTGAAAATGGAGAGGTTGTTCTTGTAGATCGTCTGATCGTGGATATGAAGACACCTTCCAGAGGAACTGTGGTGGCATTTCGACCAGACGGAAACCGCGAAGTTCATCTTTTAATTAGAAGGATTGTCGGTCTTCCGGGAGAGACTATCCAGATCAAGGATGGAACTGTTTATATTAATGGGAAAGAGCAGAAGAAACATATTCATGTATCAGAGATAAAAGATGCGGGGATAGCTTCTGATGAGATAAAGCTTGGTAAAGACGAGTACTTTGTGCTCGGAGATAACGAGGAGTCAGGCGAAGACAGCAGATCTGAGACGGTCGGAGTGGTAAAGGCAGATGAGATCTATGGAAAGGTCTGGTTCAATGTAAGCTCCGGGGAACATTTCGGATTTGTAAAAAGATAAAATAGAATGAAAAAATAACAGGAGGAATGCAATGCATTTTCAGTGGTATCCTGGCCATATGACAAAGGCAGAAGAATGATGCAGGAGAATATTAAGCTGATCGATCTGATTATTGAGTTGGTTGACGCAAGAGTGCCGCTCAGCAGTCGTAATCCGGACATTGATGAGCTTGGAAAGAATAAGGCGAGACTGATTCTTTTGAATAAGGCGGATCTTGCGGAAGACAGAAGAAATGATGAGTGGATGGAATATTTCAAGAAGCAGGGATATTCTGTCGTGAAAGTGAATTCTAAGAAAGGCGGCGGAATCAAGTCGATCCAGTCTGTGATCCAGGAAGCATGTAAGGAGAAGATGGAACGTGACAGAAAGCGTGGAATCCTGAACCGTCCGGTACGTGCCATGGTGGTAGGAATTCCGAACGTAGGAAAATCTACCTTTATCAATGCGCTGGCAGGAAAAGCCTGTGCAAAAACAGGAAATAAGCCTGGAGTGACAAAGGGAAAACAGTGGATCCGTCTGAATAAGAATGTAGAACTTTTGGATACACCGGGAATTCTCTGGCCGAAGTTTGAAGACCAGACAGTAGGTTTGCGTCTTGCGTTTATCGGTTCGATTAAAGACGAGATTCTTCAGACAGAAGAACTGGCAAGTGAGCTTGTGAAATTTTTAAATCAGTCATATCCGGGAGTTCTTGAAGAGAAGTACACGATAGAATCTTCAGAAGATAATTATGAAGTGTTAAGAAGAATTGCAGAAAGCAGACACTGTCTGGTCAGAGGAAGCGAATTAGATGTGGAAAAAGCAGCGGCAATTCTTTTGGATGATTTTCGTAATGGCCGCCTTGGAAGGCTTACACTGGAGCTTCCAGAGGAGAACTAATACGGTATGAAAGAAATTATAAAAGAACTGGCTGGATGGCTTCTGTATATTGTGTTGATCATCGCTTTTACCTGGTGTGTGGTCACTTTTGTAGGACAGAGAACGGAAGTCAGTGGTTCTTCTATGGAAACTACGCTGTCAGATAAGGATCAGCTGATCGTTGACAAAATGACTTACCGATTCAGAGATCCGAAACGATATGACATCGTAGTATTTCCATATCAATATCAGGACAATACCTATTATATTAAGCGGATCATCGGGCTGCCGGGAGAGACAGTACAGATTTTATCCGGAATGGTTTACATTGATGGGATGCGTCTGGATGAACATTATGGGAATGAAATAATGGAGAATCCAGGCATTGCAGAAGAACCATTAACACTGGGTGAGGATGAATATTTTGTACTTGGAGATAATCGGAATAACAGCAGCGACAGCAGAGCGTCAGATGTCGGTTTGATCCATAGAAAAGATCTGATCGGAAGGGCATGGATTCGCGTGTGGCCATTGAGTCAAATTGGGGTGATACATCATGAGTAAAAGTATTAGCGAGATCAAGATAGAATTTGAACAGGCAGGAGAACAACAGTGGGAAGCACTTTGTCAGGAATACGAGACGGATCCCAGAACAGGTGTAAAAAATCTGACAGCAAGATATCGGAAGAAGCAGCAGGCACTTGTTCAGGAGAGAGAACGCCTCGAGGTAATGAAAACATTCGAGAGAAAATATGCGGATTATAGTTTTATCTGTGGGATTGACGAGGCAGGAAGAGGTCCTCTGGCAGGACCGGTAGTAGCCGGTGCAGTGATTCTCCCAAAGGATTGTGAGATTCTCTATCTGAATGATTCAAAAAAACTGTCTGCTGCAAAGAGAGAAGAGTTGTATGATGAGATTATGGAGAAAGCGGTTGCAGCGGCAGTAGGTATGGCAAGTCCGGCGAGAATCGATGAAATTAATATTCTACAGGCAACTTATGAGGCAATGCGTGAAGCAATTTCAAAGCTGGCAGTAGAACCAGGGATTCTTTTGAATGATGCTGTGACGATTCCGGAGATGATCATTCCGCAGGTTCCGATTATTAAAGGAGATGCGAAGAGTGTGTCTATTGCAGCGGCAAGTATTCTTGCAAAAGTGACAAGGGACCGCTGATGGTAGAATATGATAAAGTGATGCCAGAGTATGGATTTGCAGGCCATAAAGGATATGGATCCAAAGAACATATTGAGGCAATCAAGAAATATGGACCGACACCGATACATAGAAAGACATTTATCAAGAAGTTTATTTAATGATATCAGGGTTGTATAAAAGAAAGAGCTGCCAATGGCAGCTCTTCTTAAATCCGAAAGTTCGACGGATTAGAAGAGGGGAATCAGGTAGATGAAGGATCCGAAAAAAGAAAAGAATAACCGCAAGACAGGTGGAAACTATGAGCAGGCAGCAGGTTTTATCTGGAACAGCATGGCTATCAGATACTACAGTACAATTATCGCTGTCGCATAGGAGAGATTGATATTGTTGCAAAAGAGGGGGAGAATCTGGTATTCTGTGAAGTGAAGTACAGGACTGGTCCTGGCAAGGGGAGTCCGCTGGAAGCTGTAGATGCAAGAAAGCAGAGAAAGATATTTCAGGCAGCAATGTATTATCTGACGGAACATCATATTAGTAATGTCCCATGCAGATTTGATGTGATCGGTATTGAGGGGACAAGGATCCAGCTGGTGAAGAATGCATTTTGCGGATAGAGAAGAAAGGACAGAATATGAGTTTAGGATTGATTTATAAGAACGCGGCACATATTTTTGATGAAGTAGAAAAGAAAACTCCTTATCTGGAATATCCATTGTTTCAGGAGACGGGCATTGTAACGAGTGCTTTTTCTACACGACTTGGAGGAGTCAGTGAGGGCTATTATTCTTCTCTGAATCTAAGCTTTGATCGTGGAGATGACCCGGAAAGGTATTAGAGAATTTTAAAAGGATTGGAGCATCAATGGGTGTTAATGTCGAAGATATGGTTCTGTCGAAGCAGACACATACAACGAATGTACGTGTAGTTACAGCGGAAGATAAGGGAAAAGGTGTTATGCGGGAACGCAATTATACAGATGTGGATGGGATGATCACGAATGTTCCGGGAATCTGTCTTGTGACTTCCTATGCAGATTGTGTACCACTTTACTTTGTGGATCCGGTGAAAAAGGCAATCGGGCTGAGTCATTCCGGCTGGAGAGGAACTGTTGGAAAGATTGGAAAAAATACTGTTCAGCTGATGCAGGAAAATTTTGGATCCAAACCGGAAGATCTGCTTGCAGCAGTAGGACCATCGGTATGTATGGATTGCTATGAGGTCAGTGAGGACGTAATTGAGCAGTTTAAAGAAGCTTTTGAAAAAAAGTACTGGGAGGATCTTTTCTATAAGAAAGAGAACGGAAAATATCAGTTGAATTTATGGAAGGCAAATGAGCTGATCTTCCTGGAAAGTGGAATTCTGCCGGAGCATATGGCAATCACAAATGTTTGTACACATTGCAATGGTAAGATCCTATATTCTCACCGGACGATGGGGAACAACAGGGGAAATCTGTGTGCATTTCTTGCATTAAAATAAGGAGGTTAAAAGTATGTATCTGACAACAGTGAAAGAACTTGGAACAACATTACTGACAAAGGGGACAGCCTTTGCACTGACCCAAACAGCAACGCAGACGAATAACAGTTCCGTCAATGATGTGCTTGATTCTGCACAGGAAGTAACAGCAAGCACAGCAGATGAAGTGAATCGCTTTGTACAATATTTTAATGATAATATTCCGAATCTGATTGCCTTTGGGTTGAAGGTGATTTTCGCGATAGTATTTTACCTGATCGGATCTAAGGTGATATCTGTTATACGTAAAGTGGTAGGCAAATCAATGGAGAGATCCAATGCGGATGTTGGAGTTCGTCAGTTTGTTGATTCTATGTTGAAATTTGGGTTATACGCACTTCTGATCTTTATGATCGCAACAAAGTTTGGCGTAGAATCTTCTTCTGTAGCAGCGATCATGCTTCCGCCGGTGTGGCAATCGGTCTGGCATTACAAGGGAGTCTGTCGAACTTTGCAGGAGGTATCTTGATTCTTCTTCTCAGACCATTTGCAGTTGGAGATTATATTATTGTGAATTCAGAGGGAATCGAGGGAACTGTAAAGGTAATTCAGATCTTCTATACAAAGATGACAACAATCGATAATAAGACGATTGTTGTGCCAAACAGTATTCTGACAAGTAACAGTCTGACAAATGTAACAGCAAGACCGGAACGTCAGCTGGATCTTAAAGTAGGAATTTCTTATGAATCTGATCTGAAGAAAGCAAAAGAGATCGTAGAGAATCTTCTACTGAAGGATGAAGATGTTATTCAGGATGAAGAGATTAAAGTGTTCATATCAGAACTTGCGGACAGCAGTGTTGTGATCGGACTTAGAGCCTGGGTGAAGACAGAAGCTACTGGACAACGCGCTGGAGAATCCTTGAGGAGATTAAAATGTCTTTTGATGAGGAAGGCATTGACATCCCATATAATCAGTTGACAGTTCATATGGCAAATCATTAGTTATTATTTATTAGAATGATAAAAGTCTATAGAAGTTGATTAAAAAAGTGGTTGAAATTTATATCCAAAACGCGATATAATAACAAAGGTCGTCAGAATTGACGACCATATGCCGAAATAGCTCAGTTGGTAGAGCACTTCACTCGTAATGAAGGGGTCGTCGGTTCGAGTCCGATTTTCGGCTGAAGAGTAAAGACCGTTGTTGATTTCAGTTGTATCTGGAATCAGCAGCGGTTTTTTATATATTAGGAAAGTTCTTTCCTAATATATAAAAAACGCTCCGCTTAGGATGCGCACTTATAACGAACTTAGAACGGATACGAAAAAGCATCTTGACGAAGGAAATGAAAATGGATACAATATTGTTACGAGTTTATAAAAAAAAGATGAAAAATTTTCTCTAATAAAGTAAAAAGAAATAAAATTAATTCTTTTAAAACAAGATTAGATAGAAGCAGAGAAATAGAAAAAATACAGAGGGTGAAAATATGGCATCAGTACAGACAAAAGATTACATTGTGCAGTTAATTAAAGAGGAGATTCTTTCAGGAGTTATGAAACCGGGAGAAGAGCTGGCGCAGGAAGCACTTGCAGAGCGTCTTGGTGTTTCAAGAATGCCGATCCGTGAGGCATTACAGAATCTTGTTCAGGAGGGATTTGCGGTACGTCTTCCAAACCGTCATATCCAGGCAGTAGTTTTGAGCGCACAGCAGATTCATGATGTATTTCATGTGATTGCAGCATGGCAGCAGAGAATACGATCTTAGTTGCAAAGAAAGAGCAGATGCTTCGAAGGAAAAATGTGGAACAAACGAGTCAGACAGAATTCGAAGAAGATGGACAGAGCAAGCTTTTCCTTGAGCAAGAGATTGAGAAAACTCCAAGCGAGCAGCTTTTTCAGATACTTTCCGGCATGGAGAATGCATTGAGACCAGAGAAGAAGGCAGAGTGGGAGATGGTTTATCAGGAGAGACTCATCAGTTTGTTTGAGAATCCATATCTGTCACAGCTTCAGGGGAAGACGATGGATGGTTATGTAGCTTATGCAATTGAGAAGATGGGAGATAAGCAGCAGAAGTTAGAGCAGCTTCGCCGTATCACAGAAGGTATTGCAGAGAATAGTGAGCAGAAGATCCGAATGGGACTTCGAGAATACTATCTTTCTTATGCTGATGCTTTTGTAGAAAGATGGGAGAAGAAGGCAGAAGAAACAGAAAAATAGGTTGAATTGTTATAGGGGTGATTACATACATATGTAGGTTGTAATCGCCCCTTTTTCTATAAACAAAGTTTTATCTAGATTTGTTAGTGAGCGATTGCTATGGTAGCAAAGGCACCTCGTGTTCGTTATTTTGTACAAGCTGTGTTGAAAAAACACTGGATTATATCGCAAATATGATGATAAAATATAAATCAGATGATGGGTTAGAAAATTGGAAAGGGAGGACGATGGAAAAAGCACGACAAGTAAAAAGAGTCCTGCTGCAGGCAATTAAGATCGCGGTGGGCAGCAGTGTAGCAATTTATCTAGCACATATACTGGGATTGGAGTATGAGGCATCTGCCGGAAGTATCACACTGCTTACGTTGGTAACAACAAAATGGGAGACGGTGAAATTATCTTTTTATCGTATGGCGACATTTGTTTTGGCGGTAGTTCTGGCGGCGTTGACATTTGGACATATGACGAGTTCCTGGCTTGCGTATGGAATCTATGTATTTCTGATCGTTGCGGTCAGTCATAGTCTTGGATGGTCGGCAACAATTTCGGTAAATGCCGTTATCGGCACACATTTTCTTATGACAAGAGATTTTAGTCCGGAATTTATTCGCAATGAGCTGTTTTTAGTAATGATTGGAATCACAATCGCGATTGTACTGAATTTGTTCTATGATTATGAAGGACAGAGACAGGATCTGATTCGTTATATGAGGGAGACAGAGAATCAGCTACAGATTCTTTTGTGTGAACTTGCAGCGTATCTTCATAATAAAGATATGGAGATTAATGTCTGGGATCAGATCATCGCTTTTGAAGGGAGAATGCATGAATTTATCAAGGCAGCGTATGATTACCAGGATAATACATTTCATTCGCATCCGGGATACTATATAGATTACTTTGAAATGCGTCTGGCGCAGCTGCAGGTACTTCATAACCTGCATTATGAGATCAAGAAGATCCGTAAGATGCCGAAACAGGCACTTGTGATCGCAGATTATATCATGTATATGGCAGATTATGTTGTTGAGATGAATATTCCAGATCAGCAGATCGAGAAGTTGGAAGAGATTTCGGAGCAAATGAAGCAAGAAGAACTTCCAAAGACGCGCGAAGAGTTCGAAGGACGAGCACTTCTGTATCATATTTTGATGGATCTGGAGGAATTTCTTGTATATAAGAAGCGATTTGTGAATGGATTGGATGAGAAGAAGCTTCGTATCTACTGGAAACAGGAGATGGAGCAAAAAGATAGTGCAAACGAGTTGCAGAAATGATGAAAAGAAACGGATTAAAGTCAGAAGAAACAAAAACAAAGCATTTTCTGATTTTAATCCGTTTTTATTAATTATAATATGTTACTGAAAGAATCAGATTTTTCCCGGGAATAATGTGCCGGCTTTTCCGCCTTTTATAATATCATAAAGGACTTCCGGACGCTTTCCGTTTGTAACAATTGTGTTTGTTCCCTGGGAAGTGGCAAGGGATGCGGCCTGAAGTTTTGTACGCATTCCGCCTGTTCCACGTCGGGAACCTGCGCCACCGGCTAAAGCATAGACGCTGTCATCAATTGTATCAATCTGATCGATTAGCTGTGCATTTGGATACAATCTTGGATCGTGATCATAAAATCCATCAATGTCGGAGAAAATGACCAGATGCTTTGCGCGACAGAGTACTGCAACGACAGCTGAGAGCATGTCGTTATCACCGAAGAGACGATCCTCGGATTCGATTTCTTTATAGCTTACGGAGTCATTTTCGTTTACAATCGGGATTACACCCATCTCGAGAAGCGCATTGAATGTATTGATCAGATTTTCCTTTTTTTCTTCTTCTTCAATATCATCTGCATTGAGCAGAATCTGGGCAACTGTCTTGTCATAGTCACCGAAGAACTTGTCATACAGATACATCAGACTACATTGTCCAACTGCAGCAGCAGCCTGTTTCATACGCATACTGTCTGGTTTAGCAGTCATGTTCAGTTTATTTCTTCCGACTGCGATCGCTCCGGAGGAAACGAGTACAACTTCATATCCCATGTTCTGGATATCAGAAAGTACACAGGCAAGACGGTCTGTTGTACGAAGATCGCTCTTTCCGGCGTCATTGGTAAGTGTAGATGTTCCAACTTTTACTACGATTCGATTATTATAAAGTCCCATAATACATAACTCCTTGCTGAATATCTTTTAAAATAATTTCCGGATGTCAGTTAACAACCAGCCTTGTCTCATCGACTGTTTTATAGTATCATACAGTTATCAATTACAAAAGCGAATGTTTCTCATAGATTACATGACAAAATCAAATGCAAAGTAAGTGAAGAGATTTTTCGTAGCGAAAACAGATGGGAAAATGTAAAGCGAAAGGAGTGTTAAATTCATGGATGGAAGTATTCAGAAATACATGGCATTTGTTAAGACAGTAGAGTGTGGAAGTTTTACAAAGGCAGCGGAACAGTTGAGTTATTCCCAGTCTGGATCAGCCGAATGATCAATGATCTGGAAAAGGAATGGAAGGTAGTTCTGCTTGAACGAAGCAAGTCAGGAGTAAAGCTTACAAGCAGCGGGATGAAGTTACTTCCTTATGCGGAACGGGTCTGCAGAGAATACGAGAAACTTCAATTGGAAGTTGATGAGCTTCAAGGGTTAAAGTCAGGATTGATCCGTATCGGTACATTTTCCAGTGTAGCAACACATTGGCTGCCGAATATTATCAAGGAATTTCAGAAAAATTATCCAAACATTGATTACGAGATGCTTTTGGGTGATTATACGGATATTGAAGAATGGATCATGGAAGGGCGAATTGACTGTGGATTCACAAGATTGCCGGTAAGGGATGAGATGGATACAATTTTCCTGGAGCAGGACAGGCTGCTTGTCGTGCTTCCGGAAGGACATCCGCTGACAGAACTTCAGAAGATTCCGGTCAGTGCGCTTTGTGAGGAACCGTTTATGCTATTGGAGAAAGGTGCTAAGGCAGAAGTTTCTGAGATCTTTGAAAGAAGTAATTTAAAGCCGAAAGTACATTTCACAACATGGGATGACTACGCGATCATGGCGATGGTTGAGAGCGGGCTTGGAATCAGTGTTTTGCCGGAACTGATCTTGAAACGGATTCCGTATCGAATTGTTACACGAGAACTGGAAATCCCGGCGTATCGTAATATAGGACTTGCCATGCGTAACAGAAAAGGTGCAACTCCGGCGGTGAAGCGGTTCCTGGAGTATCTGCAGTATAGATAATAAGAAATGTGAAACTTTTAGTTACTGTTCACTCCCGTGTCAATCACTACGCTGATTGGCACGGAGGATGCACGTTTTATCTTGAATGGCATCTCGCCCATCGCCAAAGGCGATTTTAAATGGCGAGATGCGTTGCTGGTCACAGGTACTGTGAACAGTAACAACTTTTATGAAGTGGCATGTTCTGAATGATAATTTGCTTGATAGAAGGAAATATATGAGAGTATAATGTTACTATTATGATAAAAAGGGCTTATTCTATGACCGACATTATAAGAGTCATCAGCAATCAGAGAAGAGCACAAGGATTGAAAGAAGGAGAAAAAGATGTCGATTAAACATATTTTATTTGACTTAGACGGAACACTTTTACCGATGGTACAGGACGAATTTGTCCGTTTTTATATGCCGCTGCTTGCAAAGGCATACTTGAAGAAAGGCGTGAAAATGGATCCAAAAGGATTCATTGGTGCTGTGTGGAAAGGCTATGAGGCGATGGTGAAAAACGATGGTTCCAGAACAAACCGGGAGGCATTCTGGAGTTATATTGATGAATTCCTGCCGCTTTCTGTGGAAGAATCAGAGGCAATCGCAGATGCATTTTATGAGGATGAATTCAATCAGGCCAAATGTACGACACAGCCGACACCACTTTCAGATATGGTTATAAAAGAGGCGAAGAAGAAAGGCATTGAAGTTTATCTTGCAACGAATCCGATCTTTCCAAGATGTGCAACAATGAATCGTATCGACTGGGCGGGACTGGATCCGGAAGATTTTAAGATTATTACAACATATGAAGATCATGTATATTGTAAGCCAAATCCGGAATATTTCCGTCAAATTCTGGAACAGTTTGAGCTTGATCCGTCAGAGTGTCTGATGGTTGGAAATGACGTGGAGGAAGATCTTGCGATCCGTGCGCTTGGAGTTCCTGTATTTCTTATCACAGATACGATGGAAAATAAGAAAAACCTTCCGATCGACTCCGAATATCAGGCTCGATGGAAGAGTTGCTGGAATTTGTAAAAGAACTGCCGGAAGTGTAGAAGTTGCAGCGCCGGTTTATTCCGAACGATTAAAGAAATGTCTGCAGGATCTTTTTGATTTGATGTTAAGTGATAACAAAAAAGCGCGAAAGTAGGATGCAAAAGGAACCTATTCTGTGGTAGAATGTAAGGGACAGCCAATTAACTCACAGGAACTTCTTTACCAGGAAGCCTATGCGAAAGCAGCAGTGAACAGTAGTAATCAATCAGTTGGAGGCGGCTGTACAACAGACAGAAAATAAGGTGATAGAATGATCTATAAATTCGGGGAACGTCTGACAGAGATCAGTCAGGAAGAATGGGAGAAAGAAAAGTGTCCTGCTGTGTTCCTCACAGATTCCAATCATGCGGAGGAGACATTGGCAACAGCAGGGATCATATATGAAAGTGAGATCCAGATTGCGAAGATCGGATTCTGTAAGATTGAGAATCAGCAGGAATGTATGGTAGGAACTTTCTGCATTCCAAAGCTTCTTGATGTATTAGGAAGCAGATACCGAATGTACATGTTTGTAAATGAAGATAATGTTGTTATCGTAGATGACGAGACATTTTCGGAAAGACTTATTAACAGAATCAAGAGGAAACGAATGCATCAGGGCGAGACAAAAGAACGATTCCTTTATAATTACATTGCAGAATTCATGAGCCGTGATCTGGAGATTCTTGTGGCTTATGAGCGGAGACTTCTTCGCATGGAAGAGGATGTGTCTCAGGATCATACAGATACGATCCAGAACCGACTGATGCCGATCCGGAGGGAACTTCTGAATCTGAGAAGCTATTATGATGAGATGATGGACTTGACAAAAGAGCTTGAAGAGAACGAGAATGGATTGTTTTTGAATGATCAATTGAAATACTTCGGAACACTTACTGACCGTGCAGACCGTCTGATGAGCCGTACTTCTCATCTGTTGGAATATGCCCGTCAGGTAAAGGAGGCTTATCAGTCTCAGATTGATAATAGACAGAATAACAACATGCAGTTTTAACAGTGATTTCTACGATTTTCTTCCCACTGACATTGATCACGGGATGGTTTGGAATGAACTTTAAAGATATGCCTGGACTTGAAAATGGATATCCGGCGGTAATGGCACTTAGTATTGTCATTATCGTGATCTGTATTTTGATCTTCAAGAAAAAGAAGATCATCTAAAAACTGAAAAAACTGTAAAAATAGCGTTGACAATCCTCGATTGAATGCTATAATGATGGTCAGAAGAAGTTAAGGATTATAAAGCAACATAGTTCTTAGCCGATAACACGATGACGAGACGAGTAGGATGTGGAATGTTACAGAGAGAGATACATTTGCTGGAAGTATCTTAGCAGGAATCATTTGAAGACTACCTCTGAGTGGCCCTAATCCGGTCCGGTGATTCCGTTATAATCATGAATGAAGTGGTTTTAAAACAGTACATTTGCTGTGATCTTGAAAACAAAAAGGGTGGAACCGCGGATAGTAAAGTAATTGATAATCAGACTTTATCCGTCCCTTGCATGTGAGTGCAGGGGATAGATAGAGTCTTTTCTTTTTCCATAGAATCCCCGAATGAAAGCATGCATAGTTACTTGAAGAAAATAGGAGGAAGCGAAAATGATTATTACATTAAAAGATGGATCAAAAAAAGAATATTCAGAAGCAAAGTCAGTGATCGACATTGCATTTGACATCAGTGAAGGACTTGCACGCGCAGCCTGTGCAGGAGAAGTAGACGGAGAGGTTGTAGACCTTCGTACAGTGCTTGATAAAGACTGTGAACTGAACATCCTTACAGCAAGAGATGAGAAGGGACTGGCTGTACTTCGTCACACAGCATCCCACGTAATGGCAGAAGCTGTTCAGACACTTTTCCCAGAGGCAAAGGTTGCAATCGGACCTTCTATTGATACAGGATTTTACTATGATTTCGAATGTCAGTCATTTTCAAGAGATGACCTTGACGCTATCGAAAAGGAAATGAAGAAGATTATCAAAAAAGGCGCAAAGATCGAAAGATTTACAAAATCAAGAGAGGATGCGATTGCATTTTTCAAAGAGAAAAATGAGCCATATAAGGTTGAGCTGATCGAGGATCTTCCGGAAGGAGAAGAGATTTCCTTCTATTCTCAGGGAGACTGGGTTGACTTATGTGCAGGCCCACATCTGATGAGCACAAAGGGAATCAAAGCATTCAAGCTGTTATCATCTTCTGGTGCTTACTGGAGAGGTGATGAGAATAAACATATGCTGACACGTATCTATGGTACAGCTTATGCAACAAAGGATGAGCTGAAAGAGCATCTGACACAGTTAGAGGAAGCAAAGAAGCGTGACCATAACAAACTTGGACGTGAGATGAAGCTTTTCACAACTGTAGATGTAATCGGACAGGGACTTCCGCTGATCATGCCAAACGGTGTTATCATAATGCAGGAGCTGCAGCGCTGGATCGAGGATGAAGAGGAAAAACGTGGATATATCCGTACAAAAACACCACTTATGGCAAAGAGCGATCTTTATAAGATTTCCGGACACTGGGATCACTATAAAGAAGGAATGTTTGTTTTAGGAGATGAGGAGAAAGATAAAGAAGTATTTGCTCTTCGTCCGATGACATGTCCGTTCCAGTATTATGTATACAAAGCAGAGCAGCACAGCTACCGTGATCTGCCACTTCGTTATGGCGAGACATCTACACTGTTCCGTAACGAGGATTCCGGAGAGATGCATGGTCTGACACGTGTTCGTCAGTTTACGATCTCTGAGGGACATTTGGTCGTAAGACCGGATCAGATGGTAAAAGAGTTCAAAGATTGTATCGCACTTGCACAGTACTGTCTGCAGGTTCTCGGAGTAGAAGAGGATGTAACATATCACCTTTCTAAATGGGATCCGAAAGATACTAAGAAATACATCGGAGCACCGGAAGTATGGGAAGAGACAGAAGGTCATATCCGTACAATGCTTCAGGAACTCAACATTCCATTCGTAGAGGATGTCGGAGAGGCTGCTTTCTACGGACCGAAAGTTGATATCAATGCGAAGAACGTATATGGTAAGGAAGACACAATGATCACAATTCAGTGGGATGCACTTCTTGCTGAGCAGTTTGATATGTACTATATTGATGAGAATGGTGACAAACAGCGTCCGTACATCATCCACCGTACATCTATGGGATGCTACGAGAGAACACTGGCATGGCTGATCGAGAAATATGCAGGAATGTTCCCGACATGGCTGTGTCCGGAGCAGGTTCGTGTGATCCCGATTTCTGATAAATACAATGATTACGCTGCGAAAGTGGAAACACAGCTGAAAGAAGCAAATATCCGTTGCTCAGTAGACGGACGTTCCGAGAAGATGGGATACAAGATCCGTGAGGCTCGTCTGAACAGAGTTCCATATATGCTGATCGTTGGAGCGAAGGAAGAGGAAGAGCAGAAAGTATCTGTAAGAAGCAGATATCTTGGAGATGAAGGTTCTAAGGATCTTGGAGAATTCATCGAAGCAATCAAGGATGAGATTGCAAAGAAAACAATCCGTAAGATTGAAGTAGAAGAGTAAGAATAGTTACCTGAAACAACAAAAATGCGAATCTCCCGAAGAAGTTCAAGTATGAAAATACTGATTTCTACGGGAGATTCTTATTTTATGCTATATTGTAACTGTTCAGAGCCAACCTCCAAAATGCTACGCATTTCGTCGGTGTGGCGTATCCGCCAAATAAAATTTCAAAAACAGTCTTAAAAATGCAAGCATTTTACACCTGTTTTATGAAATTTGCTTGGCTCTGAACAGTTACATCATATTGTAGTATCCGGCATAAATACCATTTTTCTCAAGCAGAGTTTCGTGTGTTCCGCGCTCTGCAATACCATTTTCTGTAATAACAATGATCTCGTCTGCATTTTTGATCGTGGACAGGCGATGTGCAATCGTGATAGTTGTTCTGTTCTTGGAAAGTTCTTCCAGACTGTGCTGGATCCATCGTTCGCTCTCATTATCCAAAGCACTCGTTGCCTCATCAAGGATCAGGATTGGTGGGTTCTTCAAGAAGACACGAGCAATGGAAATACGCTGCTTTTGACCACCGGAAAGTCTTGCGCCGCGCTCGCCGACGAATGTATCGTACTGATCAGGCAGTTCCATGATAAAGTCATGGATGTTTGCACATTTTGCTGCTTCGATGATTTCTTCTTCTGTCGCATCCGGCTTGCCATAGGCAATGTTGTCGCGGATGGAACCGGAGAAGAGGTAGACATCCTGCTGAACGACACCAATCTGGCTTCTAAGACTCTTCAATGTAAGAGAGCGGATATCCTGTCCGTCTACTGTGACGCGTCCGCCAGTTACGTCGTAGAAGCGAGGCAACAGGGAACAGATTGTTGTCTTTCCACCGCCGGATGGACCGACCAATGCAACTGACTTCCCAGCAGGAATCTCGATCGATACGTGAGAGAGAACAGTCGTTTCATCGTCGCTGTAATGGAAGGAGACATCTTCGTAGCAGACACGGCCTTTCACATCTTTGAGTTCTACTGCATCCGGTGCATCCTGAATCTCAGGTTCTGTCTCCATAACATCAAGGAAACGGCGGAAACCGGAAAGTCCTTTCTGCATCATTTCCATCAGCTCTACGAGAATCTGGATCGGCTGATAAAGATTCCGATATAAAGAGCATACATCGCAAGATCAGCAGTTGACATTTCATTGTTGGCAATCAGATAGCCGCCGTATACAAGTGTGACCAGATACATCATTCCCTGGAAAAAGAGATTGGAGCTCATGAATTCGCCCATGCATCTGTAATTGTCTTTCTTGGAGACAAGGAAGGCGTGATTGCTCTTCTGGAATTTTTCCTTTTCGATCTCTTCATTTGTAAAAGACTGGACAACGCGGATCCCGGATAAAGTATCTTGAAGCTCGCATTGACATCACCGATCTTTTTTCTGTTTTCCATAAAGGTGCGCTGCATCTTCTGATTCTGTCGGAAAGAGAAGAGGAACATCAAGATCACAAGTACGATCAGCGGAAGAGCCAGCTTCTTATTAATTAAGAAAAGGAAAATAAAGGATCCGACGATCTTAACTAATGAGATAAATAAGTTCTCCGGGCCATGGTGTGCAAACTCGGAAATGTCGAACAGGTCACTGACCAGCTTACTCATCATCTGACCGGAGTTGTTCTGACTGTAATAGGAAAAGGACAGCTCTTCATAGTGTTCGAAGAGTTCCTGACGCATATCCCGCTCCATCTTAGCGCCCATGATATGTCCCTGACAGCTGACATAATATTTGCAGAAGCTTTGGATGACATACATCATAAAGAGTCCGATCGCGATCCACGGAAGCGCCTGCAGGATAATTGCTTTATCCTGAGTAAAAAGTGTCTTGGTCGCACTTCGTAGAATCTGCGGATAAGCAAGATCCACAAGACTGATAATGGCTGCACAGAGAAGGTCAATAAAAAAGACCGTTTTGTACGGGCCATAGTAGTGGATGAATTTTTTTAGTGTATTCATAAACAAATAAATCCTCCTTCGTATTTTTTCTTATATACATTAGTTTAGCATAAGTAAATATTCTTGACAAGAAAGTCGGGGTATGATAAAAATGTTATTACTGTTAAAAACAATGCAAAGAAGTGGAAAAAGTCAGGAGAACGATCAATGAATTTATATCTTGCCCATTGGAGGGGATCACAGGACATATTTATAGAAATGCATTACATCAGTGCTTTGACGGATTCGATAAGTATTTTATTCCGTTTATCAGTCCGAATCAGAAAGGACATTTCAGCACAAGAGAGAAGAAGGATGTGATGCCGGAGCATAATCAGGGAATGTATGCAGTGCCGCAGATCCTTACGAATAACGTGGAAGATTTTTTGTGCACAGCTCAGAAACTTGGAGATTACGGATATAAAGAAGTGAACCTGAATCTTGGATGTCCGTCTCGAACTGTTGTGACGAAGGGAAGAGGAGCGGGATTTTTGGATGAGCCACAGAAGCTGGATCGATTTCTGGATGCGGTTTTTGAGAAATGTAATCTGGAAATCTCAATCAAAACAAGAATCGGAATGGAAGATCCGGAGGAGTTTGAGACAATCCTTCCTATCTATAATAAATATCCGCTGAAGGAGCTGATCATTCATCCGCGTGTGCAGAAGGAGTTCTATAAGAACACACCAAAGCTTGATACATATGCATGGGCAGTGGAACATAGCGAACATCCGCTTTGCTATAATGGGGATATCTGTTCTGTGGAGGACATGGAACAGTTGAAAATAAGATTTCCACAGACAGATACTGTGATGATGGGGCGCGGCGTGCTGGCCGATCCGGCACTTGGAAGAAAGCTAAAAGGCGGAAGTGCCGCAACGATAGAAGAGCTAAAGAAATTCCATGATCTTCTCTATGCGGCATATTGTGAAGAAATGTCAGGAAACCGGACGGTTCTTTATAAGATGAAAGAAATGTGGTTCTATCTTCACCCAATCTTTACAGATGGAAGAAAGTATTTCAAGAAGATCAAGAAATGTGAGAAATGTGTAGTATATGAATCTGTAGTGAAGGAATTGTTTTTGAGAAGCTACAAATGATTTGAATGAGGTGACAAAAAGAAATGGACGCTATTTTACAATTAGATCAGAACATTCTGCTTTTTATTCAAGAATATATCCGTCATGACTGGATGGACTGGTTCTGGAAAGGGATCACGCATCTTGGAGATTTTGGAATCTTCTGGATTCTTCTAACGATTGTTCTACTGATTCCTAAGAAGACAAGGAAGGCCGGGCTTGCATCAGCGTTGGCACTTATTATAGGAACACTGATCACAAATGTGGCGATAAAGAATGTGGTTGCCAGAATAAGGCCGTATGAAGTGATACAGGAATTAGAACTTATGATTGAGAAACAGAAGGATTTTTCTTTCCCTTCCGGTCATACATGTGCATCCTTTGCATCAGCATTTGCAATCTACAAGTGCAAGGAAGTGTTTCCGAAGAAATGGAGAACTGCGGCAATGGTATTGGCTACTTTGATCGCATTATCGAGATTATATGTAGGGGTACATTATCCGACCGACGTTCTCGGAGGATTGATCGTCGGACTATTCTCGGGCTGGGCAGGATGTAAGATTGAAGAGCTGATCATGAAAAAGAGAGCAGAGAAAAAGAAAACTGCTGATAATAAGTGAAGGACAGGAATTTAAGAACCTGTCAGATAGAAAAAGGATTTGATTCATCTGGGTTTTGCCAGATACGATCAAATCCTTTTTTGAGTCCACTTTAGAGTGTGACTTTTAAAATTTGCTATTTATTTTTCTCTTTCTGATTCTCCAGTGCAGCTTCAACGAATCCCTTGAACAGTGGATGCGGTCTGTTTGGTCTGGATTTCAGCTCCGGATGCGCCTGAGTTGCGATAAACCATGGATGAGAAGGAATCTCAACCATCTCTACAATACGGCTGTCCGGTGAAAGTCCGCAAAGGGACATTCCGTTTTCTTCAAGAACTTCACGGTAGTCATTGTTTACTTCATAGCGATGACGGTGACGCTCTTCGATCTCTTTCTTTCCATACAGTTTATAAGCAAGAGAGTTGTCTTTCAGCACACATGGATAAGAACCAAGTCTTAAAGTACCACCAATATCTTCAATACCAATCTGATCGGACATGATGTGGATGACCGGATGTGTTGTATCCGGATTGAGCTCCATGCTGTGTGCATCTTTGTAACCGATGACATTTCTTGCAAATTCAACGATAGACAGCTGCATACCAAGGCAGAGACCAAGGAACGGAACGTTGTGTGTACGGGCGTATTTGATCGCTGTGATTTTTCCCTCTACACCGCGGTGGCCAAATCCACCTGGAACAAGGATACCGCTTACGTCAGAGAAGAGTTCTTCAGCATTTTCTTCTGTTACAGTTTCGGAATCGATCCATTTGATATTCACTGTTGTGTGTGTGTAGATTCCGCCGTGCTTTAATGCCTCTACAACACTGATGTATGCGTCATGAAGCTGGATATATTTTCCAACCAGCGCGACAGTAACTTCCTGAGTTGGATGACGAAGGTTTTCAACCATATCAGTCCAGTCAGCAAGATCTGGTTCCGGGCAGTCAAGATGCAGAGATTCACATACAACCTGTGCAAGATGCTCTTTCTCCATGGCAAGTGGTGCCTCATAGAGATATTCTACATCCAGGTTCTGAAGTACATGGTCAGCCGGGAGATTACAGAACAGAGAAATCTTGTTTCTCATCGCATCATCCAGTGGATATTCGGAACGGCAGACAATGATATCCGGCTGGATTCCCATTCCCTGAAGTTCTTTTACACTTGCCTGTGTCGGTTTTGTCTTCATTTCCTGAGATGCTCTTAAATAAGGAATCAGAGTAACATGGATCAGAATAACATTTTCTGCTCCGCGCTCATGTTGAAACTGACGGATGGATTCAAGGAAAGGCTGGCTTTCAATATCACCTACTGTACCGCCGACCTCGATGATAGCAATCTCAGTATCTGTTGCAGCCGGATTACGGTAAAAACGGCTCTTGATCTCATTTGTAATATGAGGATTACCTGAACAGTTCCTCCGCCGAAATCTCCGCGGCGTTCTTTCTGAAGAACGGACCAGAGATCTTTCCTGTTGTAACATTGGAATTCTTTGTCAGGCTTTCATCGATAAATCTTTCGTAA
>ENA-OQAZ01000446-OQAZ01000446.1-human-gut-metagenome-genome-assembly--contig:-NODE-446-length-23288-cov-5.155606_pt1 | contig 23288 bp, 24 predicted proteins | sample MGYA00242737_ERZ504531 | MGnify/ENA primary metagenome ERZ504531 (study PRJEB26092, sample SAMD00036244) | human gut metagenome | host: Homo sapiens | study: EMG produced TPA metagenomics assembly of... | reverse complement strand
CAGAAGAACTGTCTCTGCTTTCTTGAGACCCTGGCGCACAGCACGGTAGGTCGCCTGCCGGAAATCTCCGCCTTCCGTATGCTTCTGATGTGCCTGCCGGTGAGAAGTGTGATCTGCATATCGGTGATGGGTGATCCGGTAAGGACTCCCAGATGCTCTTTTTCCTCCAGATGTGTCAGGATCAGCCGCTGCCAGTTCCGATCCAGCTGATCTTCATTTGCCGCAGTAAAAAACTGCAGCCCGCTTCCTCTCTCTCCCGGTTCCAGAAGAAGATGCACCTCCGCATAATGACGAAGCGGTTCAAAATGTCCCACGCCTTCCACCGGTGCGGCAATGGTTTCTTTGTATACGATATTACCGGTTCCAAATTCTACTGCCACATGAAAACGCTCCCAGATCAGATGCTTCAGGATCTCGATCTGTACTTCGCCCATCAGCATGGCGTGGATCTCTCCCAGCTGCTCATCCCACATGATATGAAGCTGCGGTTCTTCCTCCTCCAGCTCCTTCAGGCTTTTCAGCATCCTGTGGCGTCACAGCCCTCCGGAAGGATGATCTGATAATTCAGTACCGGTTCCAGCACCGGCATGGCAGAATCCGCCTCAATGCCAAGTCCCTCTCCCGGATATGTTTCGGTAAGACCTGTGACTGCACAGACGGTTCCTGCCTCTGCCTCTTTGAGCATTTCAAATTTTGCACCGGAATAGATACGGATCTGATCTGCCTTTTCCTCCCAGATCTCCTCTGCCGGAATACCATTTTTTCCTGCATTGGTCAGCGTCTCCTTGACCTTCAGTCTGCCGCCGGTGATCTTCATATAAGTGAGACGGTTTCCCTGATCATCTCTGGCGATCTTAAATATCCTGGCTCCGAATTCTGCGGGATAGGACGGTGCTGCCATGTAGGTCTCCATTCCATGGATAAAAGCATCTACTCCTTCCATCTTCAGGGCGGATCCAAAGAAGCAGGGAAAAAGCTTTCGCTCCAGGATCAGCTCTGCCACATCCTTTTTTGCGATCGTTCCTGTTTCCAGGAAACTTTCCAGAAGGTTCTCCTCGCACATGGCGATATTTTCCAGAAAATCATCCGTACCGTTTATTTTATCAGAAGCACCCTGCGTTCCGGATATATTCTCTTTTTCTGCTTCACTGGCGTTGTCTTTCAGCTGCATTCCTTCAGCTGACGGAGATTTCCCGGAGTTATCCACAGGATTCTCCTTTTTCCCTGCTGCTTCTGCACCGGAGCATTCCAGTTCTCCACTAAAATCCACACAGCATCCGCTTAATTTCTTCTTCAGCTCCTCAAGAAGTCTTTCTCTGTCCGTTCCTTCCTGGTCCATTTTATTTACAAAAAGAAATGTTGGAATCTTGTACTGCGTCAGCAGTCTCCACAATGTCTGTGTATGCCCTTGCACCCCATCTGCTCCGTTGATCACCAGGATCGCATAATCCAGCACCTGCAGGGTACGCTCCATCTCAGCAGAAAAATCCACATGCCCCGGCGTATCCAGAAGTGTCACTTCCATATCCCCCATGGAAAAACTGCCTGCTTTGAAAAAATGGTGATTCCTCTCTCCCTCTCAAGCTCATAGGTATCCAGATACGCATCCTTGTGATCGACTCTTCCGATTTTCCGGATCCTTCCGCATTTAAAAAGCAGGCCTTCCGATAATGTCGTCTTTCCTGCATCCACGTGGGCAAGCACGCCCAGGCTTATATGTCTGTGTTTTATATTCTGAGGTTTTTCTCCCATTGAAAATACCCCTTTCTGTTGTAATGATATCCAATATCATAACATAGAAAGGGGTATAAGTCGAATTTTGTTTCGGTCTGTGATTCAGGAATCCAGGTAGGCTTTCAGCTTCTCCAAATCCTTTTTCATATCTGCTCTTCCTGTCTGGTAGATCCGCTCCAGATTGCTCTCATCACGCTCGATCATCGCCGCCTGGATGGGACTGCTCGGACGGATGATATGGATACGCCCCTCTTTTTCCAGAGAAGCCAGTTCCTCCAGTGTTTCATTATAATGGATATGCCGTTCCTCCAGATCCTTCAGAAAAGCCGGATATTTATGTAATACTGCTTTCAGAAAAAGCTGCATCTTCGGGTTTGCTTTTTTTCGGTACTTCACATCTCTGGTAAGCACCACTACGTTTTTTTCGTATCCCCGGGAAAGCATCCATTTAACCGGGATCGGATCAGACACACCACCGTCCAGAAGTCTCTTTCCACCAAGCATCACCGGTCGGGAGGCTACCGGGATCGATGCAGATGCACGCATCCATTCAATATCCTCCACATCTCCGTTGGGACATTCATGATACACCGGTTTTCCTGTATCCAGGTCCGTACACACCACTGTAAATTTCATGGGGTTTTCCGCGTAGGTCTGACGGTCAAAAATATCCAGTTTCCAGGGCAGTTCATAATATCCGAATTCCCGGCTGTATACATCTCCTGTGGTGATCCAGTTCCGGATGCTTGCAAGTCTTTTATCCTTGCAGTACTTTTTGTTATAGCGAAGAACTCTTCCGATCTGCCTAGACTTATAATTGCATCCAAAAACAGCTCCAGCCGATACGCCCACTGCACTGTCCGCGTAAATCTCATTTTCCATCAGAACATCGATCACACCGGCTGTATACAAGCCTCGCATACCGCCGCCCTCCATAACGATACTGAATTTTTTCAATTGTGTTTCTTCCATTTATTTGTCCTCGTATTCTGTCTGGCAGACTCTGCTGCCCTTATGCTGTCATCTTTTATGTCCCATTTATTGTACTTCTTGAATTATATCTGTCTTTTCTGACATATATATCCATTATCAGAATATCTTGGTTGTCCACCTGCTCATATCCCAGACTTCATTTACCACATCCTGGTAAAATTCCGGCTCATGGCAGATGAGAAGGATACTTCCGCGGTATTCCCTGAGAGCTTTTTTCAGCTCGTCTTTTGCATCTACATCCAGATGATTGGTAGGCTCGTCCAGAAGAAGTATGTTGGTGTCACGGTTCACCAGCTTGCAAAGACGCACTTTTGCCTGCTCACCACCGCTTAAAACCCGTACCTGGCTCTCAATATGCTTGGTCGTCAGTCCGCATTTTGCCAGCGCGGAACGCACTTCATACTGGGAAAATGACGGAAATTCCTGCCAGAGTTCTTCGATACAGGTAGTTCGATTCTCACCTTTAACTTCCTGCTCAAAATATCCGATCTCAAGGTTCTCTCCCTGCTCCACACTTCCGGAAAGAGGCTTGATCAGTCCGAGAAGACTCCGAAGAAGTGTTGTTTTTCCTATTCCATTGGTTCCCACCAGTGCGATCTTCTGTCCTCGCTCCATAGTAAAATTCAGCGGCTTAGAAAGCGGCTCATCATAACCGATCACAAGATCATGGGTCTCAAAAAGCATCTTTCCCGGTGTTCGGCCATAACGGAATTTGAACTCCGGCTTCGGCTTCTCTGCTGCCAGCTCGATCACATCCATCTTGTCCAGCTTTTTCTGACGGGACATAGCCATGTTTCTTGTGGAAACACGTGCCTTATTCCTTGCCACGAAATCCTTCAGCTCACTGATCTCCTGCTGCTGTTTTCGGTAAGCAGCCTCCAGCTGTGCCTTCTTGACCGCATAGACCTCCTGGAAATGATCGTAATCTCCTACGTAACGGTTCAGTTCCTGATTTTCCATGTGATAGATAATGTTAACTACAGAATTCAGGAACGGAATATCGTGTGAAATAAGGATAAAGGCATTCTCATAATCCAGAAGATATCTTTTCAGCCATGCAATATGCTCCTCATCCAGATAGTTGGTAGGCTCATCCAGAAGCAGGATGTCTGGCTTCTCAAGAAGAAGCTTCGCAAGAAGTACCTTGGTTCGCTGTCCGCCGCTTAGATCCGTAACATCACGGTCAAGCCCCAGATCCAGAAGGCCCAGAGCTCTGGCAACCTCCTCCACTTTGGCATCGATCGCATAAAAATCGTGAAGTGTCAGTTCATCCTGGATCGTTCCAAGCTCTTCCATCAGCCCATCCATCTCGTCAGGATCTGCAGTTCCCAGCCTGTCGCAGATCTCGTTCATCCGTTCTTCTTTTTTAAGAAGAGGATCAAAAGCGGATTTCAGCACCTGCCCGATGGTCATCCCCTTTTCCAGAACCGCATGCTGATCCAGATAGCCTGCGTGGACATTTTTTGCCCACTCTACCTTTCCCTCATCCGGCATCAGTTTTCCGGTCACGATGCTCATAAATGTGGACTTTCCTTCGCCATTGGCGCCTACAAGTCCGATATGTTCTCCCTTAAGAAGCCGGAAAGATACATCTTCGAAAATTGCTCTGTCTCCAAACCCGTGGGTCAGGTGTTCTACATTTAAAATACTCATTTGTTATATTCCTTTATCATTGTGGTTTTTGTATTTTCCCGGAAGGATTTTTAATAATGCTATAGTATTATACTTGATATTTTTCTCTGCTGTAAAGTCAAATCTCTGTATACACTGCGATCGGCTGACTGGCAGTTGCTGGTACACCGTTTTTATTTCATAATGATCTTCTTCAGTTTTTCCAGGTCGTCCGTATCAGGATGAGACAAAGCACAGTCAAAATTTTTGATCAACAGATCAAGATTCGCAGGGTGTTCCGGATTTTCTTTCATTTTTATATATCGTTCACGCACAGACTGGGGCATCTTTCCCTGACACATATACTCTCCGATAACAACATTGCCCGGAGCAACAGACTGTCTGACCTGACCGAGAACCTTTTCAAAATATGCCGCACTTGCACCAAAACCGGCTGTTCCAAACAGAAAAATCTTCTTCCCTTTTAATTTGGATAACAATTCCAGGGTCTTCTTATCTGCATTCCCTTTGTCCGTCCAAAATCCGATATACAGCAGATCGGATCCAGGTACCTGTGATCCGGTCTCCCCAAAGTGATCACACTTATCTTTTGGCAGCACTTCATAGATCGCCTCAGCCAACTTTTTTGTATTACCGGTTAAGCTGCTGAATACTATTGAATAATTTTCCATCTTCCTACCTCATTATCTTCTGTAAAAATCCTGATCTCATTTATTATGCCATCTGATCTCACCATTTAATATGATCGGATAACGGATCAGCTTGTCTGAATCAAGGTTTTCCGCATACATATCTACTGCTGTTATCTGATGATTATCATATGTGGTGTAATAATAGATTCCCTTTGTCGTGTTGCAGCATGAAGTATAGATCGTGATCTCATATGCGCCATCTGATACCTCACAGCATCCCCGCTGCTGATCAACAGAGCCTAAAATATGGAAAAACTGGCTGACACTTTCGTTTTCCCCATCTCCGGATATTGCATTTAGTTTTGTAAATGCAACCTTTACAAATCTTGACTGGCTTGAAAGATCTCCCGGAATTCCCATTCCGCCCATTCCTCTGCTGTATGGATCCAGCTCCAGCACTCCTGCAAATGTACTTTCCGGCTGCTTTCTGGATACACCTGCAAAATTGTTAAGTGCAAACATCTGACCGGGGAATGGAGGATTATTTGTAAGTACGCCAACAGGATCATCATAGATGTGCATTCCGTCTTTCATGGATTCTACAACGATGCATTCCTCCTTGTCTGCGATCATCCAGTGAAGCTGTGCAGTTGGAAGCTGTTCACTGAAGGGTGTTCCCATAAGCTTCATATTAGAAAGCATCCTCCTTGCTTCAGCCACCGAAGCACATTGGGTAAGGATCCATGGAATAAATTCATATTGCGCCACCTGGACAAAATCCTTATCTGCCTCTGTCACTTCATCTGCATATGCCGCATTCCCCACAAAGTTAAGTCCTGCCATACCCAGTCCCTTTTCATTAGCCGCGTCATAATAAAGCGGATAATCTCCTGCTACAAATGCCATTCCTATGAGAGCATAATGTGTTTTTGATTTTCCTGCATATCGAAAATCGAACTCATAATTTCTTGGAGTTATGGTCACCTCTTCCCCATAGGAAAACTCATAGTCAAGAGTTCTTCCCATATAAAAATCCTTTGTCTGATAAGTTGCTGCTGTACACATAGATCTACACCTCTTTCTTACAATAATCCTGCAAATAATCTCATGAAAAGCTGTCCAAGACGAAGATATGCACTGCGTCCTGTCCGGTATTGTTCTGTTACTTCCCGACATTCCTGCATTGTTTCTTCCAAATCATTTCTTATGGATAACACAGCCGGACTGTCTGCCATAAAGCATCCGTTTTCAAAATGATGATAAAGACTTCTGTAATCCAGATTTATGGTTCCGCAGGTTGCCATACAGTCATCTGCCACACTCATCTTGGCGTGGCAGAAGCCAGGTGTCCACTCATAGATCCGCACTCCATTTTTAACCAGTCCATGATAAAAAGAACGTGTGACACTGTAAATCATTTTTTTATCCGGGATTCCCGGTGTAATGATCCTTACATCAACTCCCCTCTTTGCAGCAAGACACAGAGCATGTGTCATTTCATCTGTAATGATCAGATATGGCGTTATAAACCAGCAGTATTTTTCTGCTTTGTTGACCATGCTGATATAAACTTCCTCTCCTACCTGTTCATCATCCATTGGACTATCTGCATAAGGCTGTACAAATCCGGTCTGAGCTGCCTTATATTCTGATCTTATAAAATATTTGCTGAAATCCTCATTATTATTCCTGTCATTGGCTGCATTCCACATTTCAAGGAATGTTGCTGTCAGCGACTGAACTGCATCGCCTTCAAGACGGATCCCGGTATCCTTCCATTGTCCGTAAGGATTGGTGTAATTAAAATATTCATTTGCCAGATTATAGCCGCCTGTGAAAGCTACTTTTCCATCGATCACTGTTATTTTTCGATGATCACGGTTGTTCAGAAATACATTCAGCCCCGGCATAAATGGATTAAATACCCGGCAGTGGATTCCGATCTGCTCCATCTTTTTTACGAAATCCGTATTAATAAATCCAATAGATCCCATATCATCATAAAATACTCGCACTTCCACTCCTGCCTGCACACGCTCCTCCAGTACTTTCTGGATCTTTTTCCAGGCCTCTGCATCTTCTATCGCATGATATTCCATAAAAATAAACTTTTCAGCCTTTGACAATGCCAATAATTGTGCTTCTAATCCCTTTACCGCCTCATCATAATAAACAATATCCGTGTTCTGGTATACGGGATAACCTGCGTTTTTCCAAATATACTCACTGATATTTCCTGCTTTGGGGATTTTGTTTTTGATATTTTCCAGTTTTTCCCGATTGTCCGGCAGAAGCGGCAGAAGCTTTCTGTCGATGTCCGCATATCGTTCTCGCATTTTATGGGTTCCGCCATTTAATCCGATGAGCAGATATAATGCTACACCCATGATCGGAAACACAAGTATCAGAATGATCCATGGCATTTTCATGGAAGAGGTCTGATCGGATGCATATAGTGCCAGAACCAGAATTCCTGCAAAGACTCTGGTCAGCAGATTAACGATCTCCGCATACTCATTCAGCCTTGTGATCATGATAATGATAAAAGCTGCTTCCAATAAAATACAAAGCACCGAAAAGCATAATCGAATGACACCGTTTTTCGTTTTTGCTCTGCCTCCAATGTATCCTGCTTCATAAAACCGCCCCTTTCTGCATTGAATGAGAATTTTCTGTTGTGCGTAAGCCTAACTGAATATTCCTGTTGCGTAATAAAATCAACAATTATCGTCTATACTACAAACAGCGGAGCTCTGACCTGATGATTCCTTGTCCACTGTAATAAAAAATGAAATAAGAAGAAAGCCCTAGAAGCTGCAACTTCGAGGGCTTTTGCTTTTTTACATTAAACACTTTAATTCTTTTTTTGCCTGCGAGCATTATATCATATGCGATTTTTCTTCGCAATATACTCTGTATATTTTTCAGTTCATAAATACCACATGGCTTTTTCATACTATAATCAGCAGTATGCAGATACATCTTTGCAATTTCTAACGACTCAGAAGGAAATTTTCACCGTTGCAATCCACGATTGGGAGTTTGTTGTCTTTCTTGTTGTTTTCCTCTTTCTTTTATACTTTCCAGCCAACGGCCAATTCTCTGGACTCCACAAATCTGCGATAGATGCCGCCTTGCTGCATGAGCTGTTCGTGAGTACCGCTTTGGACAATTTTGCCACCGTCAATGACGAGGATGTTGTCAGCGTGGCGAACGGTTTTCAGTCGATGGGCAATCATGATGATGGTTTTCTCTTTAGTCAATGCTTCAATGGCATTAGTCAGCTCCTGCTCGCTTTCCGGGTCAACATTGGCGGTTGCCTCGTCCAAAATGACAATGGGTGCATCCTTCATAATGGCTCTGGCAATGGAAATGCGCTGTTTTTCACCGCCGGAAAGATTTGCGCCGCCCTCACCGATAATAGTTTCATACCCATCGGGTAGTGCCATGATGAAATCGTGACAGCAGGCTTTTTTCGCTGCTTCGATAACCTTTTCCATCGGTGCATCCGGCTGACCGAAACGGATATTGTTGGCGATGGTGTCCTGGAACAGATAGACGCTCTGGAACACAAAGCTGAAATTGCGCATCAAACTGTCCATGCTGTATTCCTTTACATCCACACCTCCTAAGCTAACGCAGCCCTTGTCCACATCCCAGAACCGGGCGATGAGATGGCAGAGCGTTGTTTTGCCACCACCGGAAGGACCCACGATGGCTGTGGAGGTTTTCTGCGGAATATGCACAGAAATGCCGTCAATAGTCTTTCGCTTGTCGTAAGAGAACTCCACATTCTCCACATCAATATCATAACTATCCGGGGTAATATCTTTTCCGTCAATATCCATAGTAGGCATATCCAGCACAGAGTTTGCCTTGCTTACATTCAAGTCAACATTTCGCAGGAGTGCCGAGTAACTGCCAGCACTGTCCAGTGCGCCGAACAGAATAAAGGCGGCAATGATCATGACCACGGCGTTCAGCAGTTCCATTGTGCCGTTCAGATAAAACGCAACGGATACGCCCGCAATGACCACGCCGATGAGCTTGGCTATCAGACTTTGCAAGAACATGATGGGGACAAAGGTATCTCCGATTTTATGTTTGCTGCTGTGTTTTCGTCGATGGCCTGATTCAGAGCCTTGCTCTTTTCTCCGGTCAGATTGTAAGACTTGACTTCCGCAATGCCCTGAATGTACTCCAGCACCTTTTCCACCAGCTTGCGGTCAGAAGCATCCTTTACCGGTGCGACCGTCTTTGCTTTCTTCTGCAAGTAGCTGTTGACGGCAAAGAACAGGAGCACACCAATTACGGAGATGCCGCCAATCCGCAGGTCAAAGTACAAAATCATCAGCGCAACCACCACCGTAGTCAGAATACCCTGGGTCACCATCATGACAACACGGGTGGCAACATCTGCCAGAGCCTCCATGCTGTTGGTGGCGACGGAGGTGATATAGCCAAGGCTGTTTTGGTTGAAGTAGCCCATAGGGAGATACTTCAAATGCTCGGCAATTTCAATGCGTTTGTCGGCACAGGTGCCGTATCCAGCCTCGCATTGGAGCATGGTGGAGCAGTAATTCGCAAAAGCATTGCCTGCGATACTAAGCAACATAATACCGAAAGACAGCAAGATATGCTGTACCGTCAGATTTCCGCTCAAAACGCCCTGTAAGGTCACGGCGATAGCCGGAATTTTCAAAGCCTCAAACATAGCCTTCAGCACACCGAGGAAAATGGACTTTGTAAATTTGCGTTTGTTGATCTCACCGCAAAAATTGAAAAAACGTCTAAATATCTTGATCATTGTGCTGCACCTCCTTCCTCCGTATCCCGCACAGCAATATGAGAACGCCACATCTGTGCGTACAGGCTGTCCTTTTCCAGCAGCTCCTGGTGGGTACCACTGGAGCGGATATTGCCATCCTCCACCACAAATATCCGGTCGCTGTTGGTGATAGTGGAAAGCCTATGGGCAATAACCAGCAGGGTCTTTCCTTTTGTCAGCTTGGCTACGGAGGACTGAATGAGGGCTTCATTTTCCGGATCGGTAAAAGCTGTTGCCTCGTCCAGAATGACGATAGGAGCGTTTTTCAACATGGCACGGGCAATGGCGATACGCTGACGCTCGCCACCGGAGAGATGCCCACCGGCACCGCCCACAATAGTCTGGTAGCCGTGATCCAAACTCATAATAAAGTCATGGCAACCGCTGTTCTGGGCCGCCTCAATGACTTCTTCGTCCGTTGCGCTCTGGTTGCCCATACGAATATTTTCCATGACGGTGGTGTCGAACAGGTAATTGTCCTGAGAGACATAGGCAATGTACCGATTGTAGTCCTGCTGGGTCATTTGGCGAATATCCACGCCGCCGAAAGAAATACTGCCGCCGTCCACATCCCACAGTCCCGCAATGAGTTTTGCAATGGTGGATTTCCCGCTGCCGGAAGGACCAACGAGAGCGTTGACCGTGCCTTCCCGAATGGTCATGTTGATGCCATGAAGCACCTCTTTCTCGTGGTAGCCGAAGGTCACGTCATGCAGCGCAATATCGTTATTTTTCGGCTGAGATGCAGAAACCTGCGGGCGGGTCTGCTCCTCCTGCTCTAAAATACCGGTCACTTCTCCGATGATGGTACTCAGCTTTGCCAGATCGTCGCCGTAGGACATAACGGTAATCAGGGATGTGATCAAACCAACTGAGAACAAAATGACCTGAATAAAGGTATTGGCATCCAGCGTACCGGCACGGAACAGCAGACCGCCGATGGGAAGAACCGCCACCATGGTCGCCGGGAAAACGGACATGGCAAGGCAGAAATAGATATTGCATCGCCGCATCCATTCCACATAACAGCTTGCACCCTCTTTGGCGGCGACCACGAATTTTTCATAGGAGCTTTGTGCCTTGCCAAACGCTTTGATGACCTCAATGCCGTTGATATACTCTACCGCAGTATCATTGAGTATCTTGGTTTTATCCACGGTGTTCTGATAGCTTTCCGCATAGCCACGGGTCATTCCTGCATAGCACCCGAATCCGATGGGCACTGTTGCCAGCACAGCCAGAGCCATGCGCCAATCCAGTACAAAGAGATACACCAGCAGGGCAATAGGCACCAACAGGTTTGATGTAAATTCGGGAATGATATGCGCCATAGTGGTCTCGATGCTGTCGATGCGCTCCACCAGTACATTTTTCATCGAACCGGAGGGCATATCCAGCACCGTGCCCAGCGGCACACGAGTCAGCTTCTCACATACCCGTTTGCGGATGTTGCCCAACACCGCAAAGGTCGCCTTGTGAGAAAGCGTGGTGGAAATGCTGTGAAAGCCGCATCGCCCCACCCAAAGAAGCGCCATCACAAGGCAGTGTTGTAAGTAAATATTCGTGTCCCGGCATCCACCCAGTAAATCGCCAATCATATTTGCCATGACGAAATAGGCAAAATGCCACAGATCACGCCACACACAGCACTGAGAACGCTGAGTACATAACGGGAGCGATATTCTCCCGCAAAGTCCCAGATCCACGTTGCTGTAGAGCGTTTCATTTTTGTGTTCATGTTCTACCTCCTGTCATTTCTGTATTCAGCAGGGGGCGTATCAAAGATTTCCTTGAAAGCCGCTGCAAATTTACTTGGATTATCGTAGCCGACAGCAGACGCAATCTCAATAATCCGCTTTTTACGGTCTGTTACCAGCATGGACGCTGCCACATTCATCTTGTAGTTGCGGATATAGGTATAGATGGGGCTGCCATACACACCCTTGAAGCCGTTTTTCAGGGCCGATGTGCTGAGATCAAATTGCTTTGCCAGTTCTTCAGTGGTGTAATTTCGGGTCAAATCGTCGGTCAGCAGCTTATGTACCGCCCTGATCTTCTCAGCCTGGCTGGAATAGAAATACGGGCGTTCATCCTTGTACTCAGACAGTTCCAAAGCCCGCAGGAACACCAGCAGCTCCATGACCTTAATTTTGAAATAGTCCATGCGTATCTTTGCCGGAACATTGTAAAGCTCCGAGAAGATATGCTCAATGGAAGGGTGTTTGCGCAGGATATAGATACTGTCCTTACCGCAGAACTTGTCTGCCAGTTCCGATAAGTCAAAGGACACACCAGGCATTGCCTCCCGCACGGATTGTTCCGCATGATCGAGGAAGAAGCCAACCGTGATACCATGATAGTGAGACACAGGAAAATACATATCGCCGCTGTGATGCACCCGGCGATCCATTCGCAAATCGCCCTGTTCCATGTAATACCGCATATCTTTGTCCGTCCGTTGCTCGATTCGTCCTTCCCGACAATGGTCGATGCAGAAGATGCGGGACGAACTGTTAAAACGGCTGTAACAATGGGTCATGTGAAAATCGTTATATATCAGGTACACACCGTCAAATACCCGATAAATGGTCATAAGTCCATCGCCGCTGGGATCTCTCATCCGAAGCACCTTGCAATCCTCAGTCTCCACCATTTCTTCCAGATTGTCACCCATGTCCGTACTGTGAAACATTGCCCAGGGACTATATTCATTTTCCAAATTAACACCTCCTTAAAGGAAAGTTATAGGCAGCTAACTCGTATTAATTAAGGAAAGCCGGTTTTCACGGCTTCCGTAGTAATTATATTCATTTTACAGTTTACTTTCTAATCCGATCCGCTTTTTTCGCTCCATTTGGTAAAAAATATTTGCAGCAAAGCTGAAATTCTTATCCCAGCACCACATCCAACACCATCATCACGCTGAATCCTAACGCAAAGAATACTGTACCGATGTTGGAATGCTTTCCAGCAGACATTTCAGGAATCAGTTCTTCCACTACCACATAGAGCATAGCTCCTGCGGCAAAACTCAGCAAATACGGCAAAGCGGGGACAACAAACTGTGCTGCAAGAATTGTTAACACCGCCCCCAGTGGCTCTACAATGCCGGATAGGACACCGCTTAGAAAGGCTTGCCCTTTCTTCATTCCCTCTGCCCGCAGAGGCATAGAGATAATGGCACCTCCGGGAAGTTTTGAATGGCGATACCGAGAGATAATGCCAACGCACCCGCTGCTGTGATTTCATCGTTTCCGGTCAAAAAGCCTGCATAGACCACGCCTACTGCCATTCCTTCGGGAATGTTATGGAGCGTTACTGCCAGCAGCAGCATAGTTGTCCTGCCAAATCCACTTTTTACACCTTCCGGCTGGTCAGCATTACGATGCAGGTGTGGGATGAGCCTATCCAAAATCAGCAGGAACAGGATGCCAAGCCAGAAACCGGCTGCGGCAGGAATCACCGCACCTTTACCCATATCCGCCGCCTGTTCCATAGCTGGAATCAGCAAACTCCAGATAGAGGCCGCCACCATAACCCCGGCGGCAAAGCCGGTCAATGCCCGCTGTACTTGCGTTCCAAGTGATCTTTTCAAAAAGAATACGCATCCGGCTCCCATTACAGTTCCGAAAAACGGGAGCAGGATTCCATAAAAAGCCGTCATATATCAATCCCTCCTGATAAACAGCAATGAGCACCCATCCAAATTTCCGATGGGTGCTCACATTTTTTTTACTCCCCTTCGAAGCGATTTTCTAATTTATCAAAATTTCATATCGCAGCCTTCTTCCACGATTCAATGGTGGCGGTGATACACCGATCAATATCCACACGAGCCGATCTGCATTCCTTCGGATGCTTCTTTGCACTCTGAAACGCCATTTTCACAAACAGACTCGCCCCAACAGGCAGCATGATCGGGATTGCACATGGCAGGTATAACTTCCAATAGGTCATGCTGTTTGGTAATTTCCGCAACGCTTGTCACCGCTTTGCAGACGGTATAATAGCTCATCAGTGCAATACAATCATAAGTGCGCCTGTGCTGTTGTGGAAATTCTTTTTCCCACCAAGATTGGTACGCCAATCGGACAGATAGGAAACATATTGCTGCTGTATCGGTTGCCAGCTCCAGCACCTGCTTGTGCCGCACCACAGGATAGATTAGAGAATACATTTGCTTATATGCCTTGTGGTCTTTCTTTATAAAGTGGTCATAGATTTTCGCTGTGCGATCCCAAAATGTTACCTTCATAACATCACTCCTGCGTGCCGATTAGTCGCATCTAACTCTCTGTCTTTTGAAAAGCCGCCAGACGGCAGCTTTTCGATTTAATCAAATAATTCCCTGCAAGCACCATGCACCAGCATTCCCAACACCTGCGGATACAGTTCGCCGATTTCCCCCTGATGGGAGACAGTTAAGATCAGTCCACGGATGGTGGCGGCAGCCAGATCCATTCCGCCTTTCGGCACAAGTCCACTTGCCTCCAGAATTTGGCGAATATGACTTCGTCATCGTGATAGTGGGCGGCCTTGATGTCAGATGGTATCCGCCGCAACAAATACTCCGCATTGTTTTCGATGAAGGTCATAGCTTTGGTATCGGAAAGGTATTTGCAGGCGGCAAGAATGATCTTCGTTGCTCGCTCCGTTGGTGGAAGTTCTGCATTGTCCTGCAAGGCTTTCTCCGCTACGGCATACGTTTCCGCATGAATATTTTCCAGCACAGCAAAGAACAGCAGTTCTTTGGATGGGAAGAACTTATAGAACGAACCCTTTGCAATACCCACCGCCTCCGTGAGCTGTTCCACCGATGTTTTCCGCCCCCCGATGGTCACGGCACAACGCAACGCTTCGTCTAACAAATCCTTGCGGATCATTTCATTTTTCTGTTCTGTAAACGCCAAGTGATAACCTCCAAATCGTTTTGACCACTTTTGTTCTTTTGGTCATAATTATACTCTTTGTACTCGTCCCTGTCAATGGATTTCAAAGAAAAGTTACTGTTCACTGGCAATATTCCGTGAGATGTTTTTTGTGAGCGAAGGTCACAGAAAACCCGAGACATACTGCGCGAATTTATGCGATCAGCATAAATTCTGTGCATCGCGAAGCGTGTTACTAAGAACGGAGTGAACAGTAACGGTAAAATCAAGCTTAATTATTAGTCCATCTTCAGGGATTGCTTCCCATCCGTTGGGCGATATTCGATATCCCATCGCATTCATCCCGCTTTGTCCTCCCTGCCATTGTTTTTATAAGTTCAGATTCTTCACCCAATTTTTTAAGGAATCTTCTGATAAGTTTCCATTCAGCAGCTTGCCCTGAAGCAGTGTTGCCCCCGGACAGCTCGGTCCCAGTTTCTCATTTGTCTTTCCCATACCGCTGCCTCCGGAGGTTGCAAAAGGAATAATCGTCTTACCGGAAAAATCATAGCTTTCCAGAAACGTATTGATAATCGTCGGAGCAACATACCACCAGATAGGGAACCCCACGAAAACAACATCATACTTTTCCATGTCAGCTAGCTTCTCTGCAATCATCGGCCGGGATGACGGGTCATTCATTTCAACAGAGCTTCTGCTCTTTTTGTCCATCCAATTCAAATCAGCAGAAGAATAAGGAACCTTCGGTTTGATTTCGTACAGATCAGCTCCCATCGCTTCTGAAAGTTTCCACGCTGCCTTTGCAGTCACACCACTGGCTGAAAAATACGCCACTAAAATTTTCTTGCTCATAATGTACCTCCATCATTTTTCTAATAAAATTATATTACCTGAAAAGTTTTCCACTTCCCGGACTTTTGTCTCCAGAAGAAAATAACAGCCCGGATAACCCAATCGCTGACCATTGCAATCGCAATTCCTATGACGCCCATCTGCAGGGCAACCCCTAAAAGCCAGGACAGCAACAGGCGCACTGCTATGGTAGATATGACCGAAACATACATGGTGAACTTCACATCGCCTGCGGCACGCAGCCCATTACTAAGTGCCCCGGAAAAAGGATAGGCAATGGCATTGAACAGATTGTGTATCAGAACCAACCAAATGACAAGCTGCTTGGTGTCCGGCTCCAACGCATAGAAACCTCATAAACAGAGGAGTCAAAACGAAAATCAGCAGATTCCATGCGAATGAAAGCAGCACCGTAATCTTTGTCAGTTTTTTTAAGTAACTCTCTGCAATCTGTGTATTATTGTTTCCCATGCACTGCCCAATAACTGTGATAAACACCGGCCCCATAGAAACGCCAGCCAGGGCAGCCAAAGACCAGATGCTTTGCGCCACGCCGTTTGCCGCAATCTGATAAGTACCAAAGAGCGCCACAATACTGCTGAGTGCCACCTTTACCAACTGAAACACGCCGTTTTCCAACCCATTTGGAATGGCTATCCTTAAAATGAGCCGCATAAGGGCTCCGTTCCACTGAAAAATCCATTTACGCGTATAAAATACATGGTTTTTCTTGCGGAAACAAAGCACGGTGATTACTGCTGCCGAAAATGTCCGGGCGATCAGAGAAGGCCAGGCGACACCGGCAACGCCTGCGTGCAGCACAAACACGCCGATCAGGTTCCCAATGACATTGATGATATTGGAAACCACCGACAGATACATGGTCACGCTGGTCTTTCCCACGCTGCGAAAAAGGGAAGCACCGGCATTATAGACCGCCAGAGCCGGATAGGAATAAGCGGAAATTCTAAGATAGGTAATGCAGGCCTGCATCACATCACTTTCCACTTTTCCGAACATCAGGCGAAGCATTTTTTCGTTTCCAATCAGCACAAGTGCCGAAACCAATATAGAAAAAATTACAGAAAACAACAGAAGCTGACTTGCGGTCTCTCCGGCAGTATCCATTTCTTTTCTGCCAATATACTGGCTGATCACCACTGCGCCACCGGATGCCAGCGCCGTAAACAGGTAAATAAAAATCGTGTTAAACTGGTTTACCAGAGAAACACCGGAAACCGCCGCTTCCCCGGCATAGCTGACCACCAAATGCGTAGGTTGGTGCTTTGTTGCGATATGCTCCACGGTTACGGTGTATTGTTCATATTCTGTTTTCGGGAATCTTTATGAAATCTTCAAAATTGCACGGTATGCTATCCGTAAAATCAAAGAAAGGACTTGATTATATGGATATGATTTTGAAAACGACTGACCTCTGCAAAAATTTCAAGGGGCAAATGGCGGTAAACAATGTGTCACTGAACATCCGGCGCAACTCGGTTTATGGTCTGCTGGGGCCGAATGGGGCTGGCAAATCCACGATCTTAAAAATGTTCACCGGCATTTTGCGCCCCACATCGGGAAGCATCGAGTTTGACGGCCACCCGTGGAAGCGGAATGATCTGGAGCATATCGGTGCTTTGATTGAGATGCCCCCGCTTTACGAAAATCTGACTGCATACGAAAATCTCAAAGTCAGAACTACATTGCTCGGCCTGGACGATGCACGAATTAACGAGGTATTGCAAATTGTCCAGCTCACGAATACCGGCAAGAAACGGGCCGGGCAGTTTTCTCTTGGTATGAAGCAGCGGCTTGGTATTGCTATTGCATTGCTGAACAGTCCCCAGCTTTTGATTCTGGATGAACCGACTAACGGCCTTGACCCTTTAGGGATTGAGGAACTTCGAGAGTTAATTCGCTCTTTTCCCTGCAAAGGGATTACAGTTATTTTGTCCAGCCATATTCTGTCAGAAGTCCAGCAGATTGCAGATCATGTGGGTATCATTGCTGGCGGCGTCCTTGGATATGAGGGAGAGCTTCGCGCCGGTGAAGATTTGGAACAACTCTTTATGGATGTTATTCGCAGAAATGGTAAGGAGGGATATTAAATGGAGATGGCATATATTCAGGCAGAGAACCTAAAGCATAAGAGAACTTTCACAAAAACGCTGATCGTTCTGGCCCCGTTTGTAACTGCGCTTATGAACTTTTTTGCCCCTCTTTGGTTCCAGCTCAATTCTTATAATTGGTGGTATATCCTGCTTTATCCTGGATTCCTTACGCTCACCTGTGCCTTGATTGAACAGCGGGATAATGGCAAACTAAAATATCGTGCCGTTGCTTCATTGCCTGTTTCGCAGAACAAAGTCTGGAAAGCAAAAATTGGAGTGGCCGGTATTTACTCCTGTGTGGGGAATTTCATTTTCCTGGCGCTAAATCTGTTGGGCGGTTTTGCAATATTAGTTATCAACGAAATTCCCCTGACAATCGGAATTTGGCAGGCTGCGGCCGGAACAGCTTGTATTGTCATTGCAAGCCTATGGGAAGTTCCGCTGTGCTTATGGTTATCAAAAAAAGTTGGTATCTTTGTCACGGTTATTCTTAATGCCGGACTTGGAAGCGTTTTAGGGATTTTCACGGCTACAACCTCTTTGTGGATGATCTGCCGTATAGCTGGGTGCCGCATCTTATGATTTCCGTGTTAGGTATTTTGCCTAATGGTGAGCCGGTTGCAGATCAGAGTACGGCAATGGCATTTTGGATGATTATACTTGTATTGGTCATTTCGCTGGCCTGGTTTGCGGCGCTGTCATTTTTAACTGCAAGATGGTTTGAGAAAAAGGAGGTGGGGTAACTATGGTATCTGTGGTTCGCTGCTGGAAAGCAGAATATCAGAAGTGTAAACATAGCATTTTGCTCTATATGCACAGCATGATTCCGATTATATGTGCGGCGATTTTTGCGGGTTACTATCATATATCCAGATGGGAACTGGCAACCAAAATCAGTGCCTATCTGGAAGTGCTGGCCGTTGCGTTCCCGTTTCTGATCGGCATTATTGTGGGCCTGGTTGTTCAGATCGAAAATCAGGCCGGGCATTATCAGCTTTTGTTGGGAACAATCCCATCTCGCATGGCAACGTATATTGGTAAACTTGGTTTTCTGATGATCTGTGCTTTTGGCGCAACATTTTTAGCGTTAGGAACATTCGCTGCACTATATAGGGATGCTCCGGCAAGCCTTTACCTGAAAGCAGGGATTCTATTGTTGATTACCATGCTTCCCATTTACCTGATTCATTTGTTTGTGGGAATGAGCTTCGGAAAAGGTGCATCTATGGGATTGGGAATTGCAGGGAGTTTAATAGCTGCCCTTATGATAACAGGGCTTGGTGACGCTACATGGAAATATATTCCCTGGGCCTGGGGCGTTCGTGCTATGGATTACACTGTGCTTGCATGGGATAACCCCCAACTGTATGCACAGGTAAAAACCGATTTTTTCAGCGGTATGATTATTTCTGTATGCTGCACTGTTTGTCTGCTGATTGCCAGTTTGGTTTGGTTTCATGGTTGGGAGGGAGGTAAAAACAGTGAATAAAAAGTGCCTGTTTGCCGTGGTAATTGTGCTTGTAAGTCTTATATGCTTATCGGCCTGCGGTGCGCTCCGCGATACCGCCGATAAAAATAAGGCGTTAAATGAATCTCTGCCGTATTATGAGCTGAACGCCGCAAACTATGATGAAATTTCATATAACGGCCTGACATATACCATAACGGATGAATGTCTTGAAATGTCAGAACTGCAAGAAGAAATCGGGCAGGTATCGAAACGCTTCAAAAATGTGGCGGGGGAAGATTTCAGTTTCGGCTACGTTTACAGTATTGTGGATGTGGATATAAGCAATGCCGTAGCTGTAAATATCAACAATGAATATCGGAAAGCTGACATTAAAAATAATGATGAGTAACCTCGACAATGTGGTATAATGGGGCGGGAGGTGATTTTTTGACCCACTTACTTGTAGTTGACGATGAAGTTTCTATCTTGGAATTGATTAAGAACAGTTTGGGGAAAGATGGATATTTGATAACAGTCTGTCAAAATGCGGATGATGTAGACATCAAAAAGCTGCATTTCTATGACCTCATTCTTTTGGATGTGATGATGCCTGGCACAGACGGGTTTGAGTTTTGCAAACAGATCAGGAATATGGTAGACTGCCCGATTCTCTTTCTGACCGCAAAGACATTAGAGGAAGATATATTGTTTGGATTGGGCATCGGTGCGGATGATTATATTACGAAACCTTTTCGTATTCAGGAGCTTCGCGCCCGTGTCGCGGCACATTTACGCAGAGAAAAAAGGGAGCATCACAGCACACTTTCATTTGAGCCTGATATAAGATTTGACCTTTCCGCAAAGGTACTGTATGTTTCAGAACAGCCGGTTCCCCTTACCAAAAGCGAGTATTCAATCTGTGAATACCTTGCGAAAAACCGGGGACAGGTTTTTACAAAAGAACAAATCTATGAAGCCGTTTTCGGGTTTGATGGAATAGGCGATAACTCTACGATCTCAACGCATATAAAAAATATTCGTGTGAAATTGGAGCATTTCAAAATAAGTCCGATCAGCACCGTATGGGGGATAGGATATAAATGGGAGTGAAAAAGAAACCTACATTGAAAATATTGTTTCGCCAGTTTGCTATCTCCCTCATTGTCATGCTGGTAGCGGCAATTATTGTCCCTTCTGGTTTGGAGGGACTTGCTGTAAATGCTGGATTAGCTACAAGAGCAAATCTAAGTGAATTGCAGGTAAAAGAGATCATTCCAACGCTGACGATTGCCCCGGATATTACAAAGGTTGTGATTCCACAGGGATGCGGCTACTTAATTCTGGACAAGAACTTTAATGAGCTTTACAGCAATATGGACGATGATGAAAAAGAAATTGCCCTGCTGTACGCAAAGGGAGAATATATTGAATATGCTACGGGGAGGCAGTTTGCACTTGTTGTCCGGGAAAACGAATTTTGCGTTTTAAGGTATTATATTGGTTCTCAATTTACAGTGTCATGGCTACCGGAATATTTTCCATCTCCTGACACGCTTGTGTTTATCCTGATGGCTGTAAATTCGCTGCTGGTCATTATCATACTGACCGCCAGATTTGCTAAGAACCTGCGTACACAACTGACCCCGCTTTTTGAAGCAACTGCGGAGGTTTCAAAGCAAAACCTTGATTTTGAAGTAGGACACGCCAAAATCAAAGAGTTTGAAGATGTCCTTGCATCTTTTTCAGATATGAAAGATAATCTGAAAATTTCGTTAGAACGGCAATGGAAAACCGAACAGACACAGAAAGAGCAAATCGCCGCGCTTGCCCATGATTTGAAAACGCCTCTGACGGTTATTCAAGGAAATGCTGATTTACTCACAGAAACAAATCTTGATGATGAGCAACGATTATACGCTGGTTACGTCGTGGAAAGCTCCGGCCAGATGCAGTCATATATTCAAACCCTGATTGATATATCACGGGCGGCGGTTGGTTATCAGCTCCATATTGAAAGTATAGACTTGCCAGCGTTCATGCAGCACTTGTTCGGTTATATGGAATCACTATGCCGGACAAAAGAAATCCGGCTGCAAATGAATACTGTTTCACTCCCTCAAATGCTGAAATTTGATAGGGTGCTGATAGAACGTGCTATTATGAATGTTATCAGTAATGGGCTGGACTACTCCCCGCAAGGCGGAACGCTTTATGTGGATGTTCAGAGTAACAACGGTTTCGTGGAAATTTCAGTCACAGACGAGGGAACGGGGTTTTCTAAAGAGGCATTATGCCACGCACAGGAACGGTTCTATATGGGCGATCAAAGCCGCAATTCAAAGTTACACTTTGGTATGGGTCTATATATTACAAATTCGATTATGGAACAACATAATGGTCAGCTTATTTTAGAAAATTCAAAAGAAACCGGCGGCGCAAAGGTTACTATGAAACTTCCTTGCTGATTTTCCGATAGTGTAATGGACGTCTTTTATGTCCGTCCATTTTTCAAATCTTTATGGAATCTTCAAAAATTCCTCTTATCATGTATCTAAAGAAAAAACATCTGCCCAGCGGCAGAAAAGAAAAAAACCGCTGCTGGGCAGACCCATTTTCACGCTTAATTTATATTCACTGGTGGCGGTTTTGAGAAATCAAGGCCGCTGCTTTCTTTCTGTCATTCCCAGCAGTTAAAGGCATGGCGGCCCACGGGAGGACGCCGCCATGCTGTTTTACTATCATTATAATCTAATCCACTTCTACCGCTTAAAAAAAGCCTTGCCCCGCCACGGGAATATTCCGGCTATGAGTATGAACTATACCATGTAAGAAAACAACAAAACGCTTCAAATCGTCGCCCGGTAGGTTTACGACCTGCCGGGCGATTTTTGTCGATTTTCGCGGATTGTCATTTCCGGCAAAAAATCAGATGGAAAAGGAGGCGGTCAGCAGACCAGGGCCAGCATAGGCCCCTGACAACGGACAGGATCATCCTGCTCACTCCCCACGGAAAGGAGGGATTTCTATGATAGAACAGCTCATTGCTGAAGCAACAGAATGTGATTTCAAAGTTGCTCTCGAAACAAAAAAGCCAAAAAGCTGGTTAAAAAGTGTCAGTGCCTTTTCCAATGGAATCGGCGGCACTCTGTTTTTCGGAGTCTCCGATGACCGGGAGCCTATCGGCTTGTCCGATGTTCAAAAGGATGCTGAAGCGATCAGCCGCTTAATCAAAGAACGTATCACACCATTACCGCAGTTTATCTTAAAGCCATTGCAGGAAGATGGTAAAAACCTGTTGGCTCTGGAAGTTTCTCATGGCCGCAGCACCCCATACTATTACAAGGCAGACGGAGTAATGGAAGCATACATCCGTGTTGGAAATGAAGGCGTAATTGCACCAGATTACATTGTGAATGAACTGATCTTAAAGGGAACCAATCAGTCCTTTGACACCTTAACAACAGAAGCTGTGAAAAAGGATTACAGCTTCACACTCCTGGAGGCAACCTATCTGGAACGAACCGGCCTCCGCTTTGAGCTATCCGATTATGTCTCCTTCGGTTTGGCTGACAAAAATGGGTTCTTGACCAATGCCGGAAAGCTCATGACCGATCAGCACACAGTTTATAACTCCCGTATGTTCTGTACCCGGTGGAATGGCTTGGAAAAAGGCTCTATCTTTGATGATGCGCTGGACGATAAGGAATACGAGGGGAATTTGATTTATTTACTGAAAAGTGGCAGTGAATTTATTCGCAATAATTCCAAAGTCCGTTTTGTCAAAGAGGCACTGTATCGTGTAGACAAGCCGGATTATGCTGAACGAGCTGTGACAGAGGCTCTTGTCAATGCGCTTATCCATCGTGATTATATTGTGCTTGGCAGCGAAATCCATATTGATATGTTTGATGATCGGGTGGAAATCACATCTCCTGGCGGTATGTTTGGCGGCGGCTCAATTCAGGAATACGATATTTACAGTATTCGTTCGATGCGGCGAAACCCTGTGATCGCTGACCTGTTCCACCGCATGAAGTACATGGAACGCCGTGGAAGTGGTCTGCGCAAAATCGTCAAGTGAAACTGAAAAGCTGCTGGATACACTGAGCATATAAACCCGAATTTTCCTCTACAGCGACAGATTTCAGAGTTATTTTGAAAAAT